>ENA-UOYD01000189-UOYD01000189.1-marine-metagenome-genome-assembly--contig:-NODE-189-length-15776-cov-2.645455_pt1 | contig 15776 bp, 18 predicted proteins | sample MGYA00238169_ERZ767097 | MGnify/ENA primary metagenome ERZ767097 (study PRJEB28937, sample SAMN06267346) | marine metagenome | isolation source: Columbia River Estuary | place: USA:Columbia River Estuary... | reverse complement strand
TTAATACCGCAGCTTTTAACTCAACTTTATTATTAAAACCTACAATGTTACCAGCATTTGTTTTCTTGAGAATAGCTGCTGCATCTCCGTCCTCTGGACCAATACCCAGGATAGGTCGCTTGGCTTGTAAGTACTCAAAAATTTTTCCAGTAATAATTCCTTTCGCACTTGGCACATGATTAATACTTAATAACAATACTTGAGAGGACGCTTGATATTTACGAACCTCATCATGATCTAAATAGGGTATTCTTACAATGTTTTTAGGATTAAAAACTTGGATATCTTGAATAACAGTATCATCAATTTTACCAATTAATTTAATTCTTAAATTATTTTTAACTTTCTTCACACCCCCTGACTCACTTACTATGCCAATGACTTCTGTGTCTTCGCCAGCTTCTTTTTTAAATGCTGATAAGGTCATTCCAATAGCTGAACTGTCTTCATTTACTGATACTTCAAATAAATACCCCTTAAGATCTATTAACGCTGAGCCTGAATTAGAATTTTCTCTTAGTTGAATAAATTTATTTCCAATAACAGCGATAAATACAATACTTAAGAGTGTAATGACGAGACCAACATAGGAAAAATCAAAAAAATTGAAGCCAGCACTTGAAATTGTTGATTTGTACTCAGAAATAATTATGTTTGGGGGCGTTCCAATGGTTGTATTCATTCCACCTAAAATACAGGCAAATGCGAGTGGCATTAAAAATCTAGAAGGGTGCCAATCCATCTTTTGACAAATATTTAGTGTTATAGGAAGAAGAATGGCAAGGGCACCAATATTATTAATAAATGAAGATAATATTGCAGCTATTAACAACAGAGAAATCAAAAATTGAAATTTAGTAAAACTTCTTCCACCAATAATTTTTCCAACAAGGCCTGTTAGCCCAGAATTTTTTAGTCCTTGGCTAATAATCAATACCAATGCAACGGTAATAACGGCAGGATGGGCAAAGCCATCAAATGCTTGATTTGAAGGAATAACTCCTAAAATAATAAGTGTGACCAAGGCACCTGACGCCAAGGCATCATATCTAAATTTACCCCAAATAAATAAGCCTAATAATGAAACAATTGTTATCGATAATATATATTGATCACTCATACAGAAGTATTGATATTGTTATTTAGGCATACTCTCAACATAAAGTGATGTTGATGGGTATGCAAATTCTGAATTATTAGCTTTAACAATTTTCATAATATTAAATATCAGATTTTCTTTCACTTCATTGTATGCTGCAAAGCCCACTGGGTCTGAGTAGGCAACAATTAAAATATCAATAGAACTAGCACCTAACTCAATAACCCTTACTACTGGATCTAAGTCAGGATCAGATACAAAGTCGTCACTATTAATAATATATTCCTTGATTTCTGTTCGTATTGATTCTAATTGCTCAACAGAGGTAGAGTAGATCAAATTGATTTTCCAATTTAGTCTTCTGTTAATCATATCTCCGTGATTAACAACTTTTACATCAGATAGGTCTTTATTTGGTATTGTCATTGGTGCAGTATCAAATGTTCTTATGACTGTTGATCTAAAACCAATTGTCTCAACTATCCCATGAAGTTGTCCTGACACCTCTATACGATCTCCTGGTTGAAATCTGTGTTCACCAATTATAAGAATTCCAGCTATTAAGTTTTTAAAGAAATCTTGAGCTCCAAGAGCAACTGCTACAGAAAAAAGGCCCAGCCCGGCTACTAATGGACCAATTTGAATACCAAAAATATCTAATATTATTGCTATACCAATTACCCAAACTAAAAAACGTGATGCTCTTTCTAGCCACATCTGCATTGAAGCAGTAAGCCAAGCGCTAGTAGATAGAGCAACAAAAATAGGCTTTACAGCATTAGAAAGGGCACTAAAAATAGTAAAAATGACAAAAGCTTTGACAATGTTTGTAGCAATATCCCCAACAAGACCCTCAATAGGTAAGATTAATGTGCATAAATAAAAGGCAACCGTAACAGGTATGAGTCCTATTGGTTTACGAAGCGCACTCAGTATCTCATCATCAATCTTTGATTCTGTCTTATCAGCTAGCCTACCTAATGCATTTAATATTACAGAAATAACAAAACCTCTAAATAAAAATGCTATTAAAATAACTGCTAGTGAGGATATTATTGACCCTAGGTCTATTCCCAGAAAACCTCTATTCCAAACTTGACTAACTAGTTCTAAAAAATTGTCCATATTCAATATTCCATTTAAATTATATTAAAAATCTTTTTGCCATATTAAGCAAAGCTTATTTGATACTATTTAGCCAACTTATCTTTAATAGCATAGGGTATATATATTAAGCAGAATGTTGCTATTGCAAGTGGTGTAGTAATTAAAAGATGATAGGGGGGTTCCGGAAATGCATCCATTAAGCTTGCACCTGCAGGTTTCGCTATTAGGTACCAATAATTAGCTGGCTCGCCTAAGATAAGATTAATTAAATACACTATAGGAAGAAGAACAAAGGCTGTTATTAGAGAGACAGTTAATATATCTTTTGCATAAGGGCGGTTGCCAAGAGATATTGTTGCATACATAACCCCTATAACAATCATTCCATGACCTATCATAAAAAATGCATAATCAAGATCAATAACTGGAATATCTGGGGTAATGATTGCCATAGATGCTCCAGCTAATCCCCAAAAAAATGCACATTTATACAGAATTTTTGGACCACCTAAAAGAAAAGCTGCTAAGAAAATTTCAGATAAATCACACATATGTATTGGTAAAATTTCTCTCCAGTTATAAGGATTTTGAAGAAGGTATAAATCTTTATAAGGCGAAATAATTACATGCGACAAGATAATAAAAGCAATAACTTTAGAAATTAATGACTTGTTTGATGTAGATTGATTTTTACAAACTAAAGGAAGAAATACAGCAACTAAAACAATTATAGCCATTGTTATTAAATGAACATTTCCAAAAAGTATAAAAGGACTAGCATTCATACCATCTCTCCCAAAAATAATAATATTTATAATTTGTATTATAAATGTTTTTAAATATTATCTCCAAAAAACAAGGAAAGGATTTATTGGCTTATTATATCTAGAACAAGATTTTCAGTAAGAATGGCTGGTAAAAGTATAGATTCATCCATTCCTGGCCTCCAAAATACATAAAGAGGCACTCCGCTTCTTCCATATGTATTCAGAACTTTTAATATTTCTTTGTCTCTATTAGTCCAATCAGCAACGACATATTTGATATTATTGCTCTCCATGAAATCCACAACAGATGGTCTTGAAAGGGCAATTTTGTCGTTTGCCTGACAGGTAATACACCATGCAGCAGTGAAGTTAATTAAATAAGCTTGGTCGTTTTCTTTAAATGTATCTTCTATATTTAAATTCCATGAGAGCTTGTTGCTGGTATTTTTTGCTTGAACGACGTCGCTAATCTCAGTATTTTTTATTGTATATAATTGGTTTGTTGTAATGAGAAGCCCAATTAAAATTATTAATATTTTTATGTATTTAATTGTTAATTTGCTAAATACCCAAAAAAGTAGACTTATCATAAGGAGGCTAATTAGTAAGTTTATTAATGCATCCGCCCCAGCTTGAATACTAAAAACCCATATTAACCATAGTGATGTTGCAAACATTGGAAAAGCAAAGAATTCTTTTAAAGTCTCCATCCATTGACCTGGTTTTGGAAGTGCTGAAATTAGCTCAGGTCTTACTGATAGTATTAAGTACGGAATACAAAAACCTAATCCAAGTGATATAAAGATAGGTAATGTTACAAAAGATGGTTGAATTAATGCATAACCTATTGCCGCTCCCATGAATGGCGCAGTGCATGGAGATGCAACAATTACAGCTAAAACTCCAGTTAAAAAAGAACTCGAATAATCTGTTTTATTAGATCCCACATTACCAAGTCTGGTTAGTGATGCTCCGATATTAATATCCGATAGCAGAACAAGACCAATCATAAACATTAATATGCTTAAGGTAGCAACTATAATAGGTGACTGTAATTGAAAGCCCCAACCTATAAATAAACCACTATTTTTTAAAACCAACAAAATAACAGCAATAGCCACAAATGACAAAATGACGCCAAGAGAAAATAGCAATGAGTGATTTCTTATTTTATTTTTTGATTCACCGCCCATAGAAATAAAACTTAATACTTTAAGAGATATGATGGGAAATACGCAGGGCATTAGGTTTAAGATTAATCCTCCTAAAAATGCAAATAGAATTGCAGAAAGAACTGAAAGTGTTTCGGGTAATTCATCTACTTGCGATAATGAGGTACTAATAATAAATGACTCATCATTAACATTTAAAATACCCTCAATAGATTTCGGTGTATTGATACCCTCATTTAGTGGAACTATGAGCAACCAATTATTTTCTTCTTTTATTAGAGTCTGTTCACTTGCATGAAGAACCGTGTCTCTTTGGTTGATATAAAAATATATTTCTTCAACATCTTGATTGAATGAAAATCTCAATTCTAGATCATTATTTTTAAGGGTTGATAAGACTGGTAAAGTAGTAGATGGAAGTTCATTGAACGCGTCATCAAGTCTAGAATCAAATAACAATTCAGCATAGGACGTTTCTATGATCGCTCTTTCTGGGACGCATATATCATCACAAATAAGGAAATCAATATCGGCTATAAATCTCTCTGTCTCACTGCCTTGCGGAATCTTTATTTTTATAGGAAATATAACAAAATTTTCATAGCCATATGTCATTAATGGTGGGTATGGAATTAAGCTAGGTGTTGGCCACAAAATAGGGCCCATTTCGAAACTTTCAGGAACATCCCATGTAATCTCTACAGGTCCACCTGAGTCTCCAGGGTTTTTCCAATAGGTATGCCAATGATTTTGCATATCCATCTTGATGCCAATAATTAATTCATTTGCAGCAGTTTGATTGATGGAACTCTTTACAATAGAAACTTCAGCATGTCCTGTGCTTACGGTATTAGCGAATATAAAGTTCGAGCAAGTAACTAGCAGCAAACAAAGTTTAATTATTTTCATATAAAACATTTTACCTTATGAATTGAAAAGGGGCGCTTTTTGCGCCCCCTTAAATGTATTTAAAAAATCTATTTGCTACTAATTCTTTTTGGAGATTTGATCTCAATTTTTTTAGATTTTTTTTCTTCTGGGATTATCTTTTCTAAATTAATAGTTAAAAGTCCATTTATTAGTTCCGCACCTTGAACAATAACATCCTCTGAAAGAGTAAATTGTTGTTTAAAAGCTCTTTGTGCTATACCTTGATATACAACTTCATTCGTTTCATTCACAACTTCAGCTTTAGCTCCGTCATAACCTATAGAAAGGACTCCATTTGCGAGCTCAACATCAATATCTTCTTTTGTTAGGCCTGCAACAGCAATCTCAATTGAAAAAAAGTTACCATCTTTTCTAATATTGTATGGGGGGTAGTTTGAAGATCTGTCTGTTGATTCAGATAGTCTTTGCAATCTATCAAATAGTGGTTCAAATCCTAGTACTCTTGTTGTAAACAACGGATCAGTAAAATTAAGTATCATAATAGTCCTCCTTTATAAGCGACTGTTAGTAGCACCCCGAAGGCATGCTTATTAAAATATGGAAACCCAAATGGCATTTCCTTACAACTAAGTTATGGTCATTTATACTTTTTACAAGTGCATTCGGACTAGTTTCTTTATTCTGCTAAAATATTGGTGAAACTTTAATGAATAACTTTGGTCAAACCTATATGAATAAAATATTACTAACTCTTGCTTCGATGTTACTTTTGCCAGTATTAATTTCAGAAGAAACTAAAATACAAAAACCGGCTCTAGGAGATATTTGGCAGTTAGAAACTAGAAGTAGTAGATTATCTAATTCTGGTAGTGAGGTTTTATATTATTTACCAAGCGATGCATATAATACTTACAGAGCTAGAAAATTTAATGACTGGGATGAATTTTCAGTTGTAGATTCTCGTGATATTGAAAAACTTAATACTGGATATAAAATACAACTCATAGAATCAAAATTTAATTCTAAAATTTATAAAGTTAAGTTGCTTGATGGTATGAATAAAAATAGAAACTACTTTATGATCGCAGAAGAGCTGGAACGTAATTATAAATTTATGGAGAATATCGATGAATAAAAACATATTAACCCTATTGATGGTTTCAATTTTTGCAGCCAGCTGTGTAAATACCTCTTTTGCCCCTGATGTTGTTTCAAGAGGTGATGCACAAAAACAACAGTACGTTGTTTTGGGTAAGGTTATAGATATAACTGAGGTGGTTATCGAAGGTGATAGACAAAAAGGAGCAGTTGCTGGAGCTCTAATTGGTGGTGTTGCTGGAAAGGGAGTAACAGAATCAGAGACTGAATCTGATATAGCTTCATTAATTGGTGGCCTGATTGGGTCTGCGGCGGGCGCAGAAATAGGCTCTAAAATAACAAAAAAAAATGCAATCGAATTGCTTATAGAAACAGATGCTGGAAAACTTATATCCATCATTCAAGAAACTAGTTCATATAATTTTTCAAAAAACCAAAAGGTAAGAATTATTAAACGAAATGGTAAATCAAGAGTCGTACCATTTGACTAAATGACTTTAGAAATAGAATCAAATATTTATAACAAAGCTCTGGATATTATTTCAAGAAGGGAACATTCTGAAAAAGAGCTAGAAAATAAACTTTTAAAAAAATTTGAGTCCCCTGACGAAATCTATTCGGTTATTGAAAGGCTAAAAATAAATAACCTTGTTAACAATGAGCGCTATGCAGAAATGTATGCTCGTATAAGAAAAAGAAAAGGTTTTGGACCAAAGAGGATTGGCTATGAGCTATCTAGCAGGGGTATAAATGACTCCATATCATCTGGAGCTCTTGATGAAGTTGGCGGTTGGAAGGATGCGGCACTAGAAGCGTTTAATAAAAAGTATAGAGATGGTGTTGCTAGTGACTTTAAAAGCAAATCAAAGCAAAAAGTTTTTTTACAAAATAGGGGCTTTAGTTTTCAAGAAATTGACTCAGTTTTTAGCTAGGTCATGTTATGATTTATCGCTATGTCCTATGAGGTTTTAGCAAGAAAATACAGACCAGCAAACTTTGAAGAAGTTGTAGGCCAAGAGCATATTGTTCAAGCCATATCTAACGGCATTTCTCAAGAAAGAATACATCAATCATATATTTTCTCTGGCACAAGAGGTGTTGGAAAAACGACTCTTGCAAGAATTTTAGCTAAATGTTTGAATTGCCTTTCTTCTGAAAATCCCACCTCAAAACCTTGTGATGGATGCACAAATTGTAATGAAATAAAATCAGGCCGAAATCTAGATTTTCTTGAAATTGATGCTGCTTCCAAGACTGGAATAGATGATATGAGAGATCTGTTAGAAACTGTTCCTCAGTCACCATCGAGTGGGAGATATAAAGTTTATTTAATAGACGAGGTGCATATGCTATCTAAAAGTAGTTTTAATGCACTTTTAAAAACATTGGAAGAACCTCCTTCTCATGTTGTATTTATATTTGCGACAACAAATCCAGAAAAAATACCAAAAACAGTTCAATCAAGATGCCTGCAACTTAATCTCAAAACTGTTGGAGGATCAACTCTTACCAATCATCTTCAAAAAATTATTGAATTAGAAGATATTTCTTATGATCAAGAAAGTATTGAACTTATTGCATCTTCAGCATCTGGATCTGTTAGAGATGCCTTAACGCTTCTTGATCAAGCAATAGCTCATGGAAATGGCATTCTAGATTCAAATAACGTTAATAAGTTATTAGGAACAATAGATAATACACTTTTGATTTCTTTGTTAGATTCTATTATTGATGGACGCGGCGAAGAAGCATTTAATTATTTATATAAAATTGAAGAATTATCTCCAGAATATGAAGTAATTTTAAAGAATATTATTTCAATAATTCATCAAATATCACTACATCAGGTTCTAGGAGACTCAAAAGACCAATCAATACAAGCGTTAGCCAATAAAATTGATGCTGAGTTTTGTCAATTGCTGTATGAGATAACTGTAAATGCGTATTCAAAATTTAGCGTTCATCCCAATGGAAAAGAGGCACTAGAAATATGCATACTAAGAATGCTTGCTTTTAATCCACTTCATAAAATAGAAGAAAGCGGTGTTAAGAAAGCCCCTATAGCTGGTGAAAAAAAAACTTTAAAAATTGATACTCTTAAAGTACAAAATATTAAAGAAGATAAATTAGAATCAGATAATCAGATATCGCAAGATAAGATACCTAGTTCTTCAGCTAATCAGGCAGTAAAAATTACTACAAAAGATGAATGGATTATTTTTTTTAATACTTTAGATTTAAGCCCTTTTGCTAGAAATTATTTTGGATACCTATCTTTTAAGGAACTATCTGGAAATATTCTGACTTTAAATACTAATGATGAAGAAAACAGTATTCCTGAGAATGTTTTTAAAGAATTTAATTTGATCTGTAGAGAAAAACTAGAATGCGATATTGAGATAAAAATTGAGCATGGTGACACCTCATCATCGCCAATAAATTTAAAAAATAAACAACAAGCTGACACTCAAAATATAGCTGAAAAATCTATTTCTTCAAATCAATCGATTCAAAACTTTCTAAAAAAACATAATGGAAATATCGATGAGGGCTCAATAAAGCCAAGAGGATAAAATGCATCAAGACTTATTAAATGACTTAATTAATGCTCTAACCATTCTTCCTGGTGTTGGTAAAAAGTCTGCTCAAAGAATGGCATTATATTTGCTCGATAAAAATAAAGATGGAGCAGGTATCCTTGCCAAGACAATGCAGGAGGCCGTAGAAGAAATCAGTAGGTGTGAAAGATGCAGAATGCTTACATCTAATGACTTATGTAAAATATGTGCAGACACATCTCGTGATGAGGACAGTATATGTGTTGTTGAAAGCCCTTCAGATGTTCTCGCAATAGAATCAACAGGAGGTTTTAGAGGTAAATATTTTGTTTTGCTTGGAAGACTCTCCCCTATAGAAGGAGTTAGTCCTGAAGATCTAGGAATTAATGATTTTCTAAACTTAATTGCTAAAGAGGAAACAAAAGAGGTAATCCTTGCAACAAGCTCAACAGTAGAGGGGGATGCAACCGCAATGTTTATAAAAGATCATATCAATAATATTAAAGTTTCTAGGATATCTTATGGTATTCCTATAGGTGGAGAGTTAGAGTACGTTGATGGAAATACTATTGCTAGAGCGATTCAAGGGAGAACAGAAATAAATGACGATTAAATCAGATAAGTGGATTACCAAAATGTCTGCTGAGCATAAAATGATAGAGCCTTTCTCAAAAAATCAAGTAAGGCTTGATGAGAATGGCCAAAAACTAATTTCATATGGGGTGTCTAGTTATGGATATGATGTCAGATGCTCTAGCGAGTTTAAGGTTTTCACAAATATACATTCAGCTGTTGTTGATCCGAAATTCTTTGACGAAAAAAGTTTTGTAGATATCCAATCCGATGTATGCGTTATTCCACCAAACTCTTTTGCATTAGCAAGAACCGTTGAGTATTTTAGAATACCTAGAAACGTACTTACTATATGCCTTGGCAAATCTACTTATGCAAGATGTGGAATTATTGTAAATGTAACTCCTCTTGAACCTGAATGGGAAGGGCATGTAACTCTTGAATTCTCAAATACAACGAATTTGCCTGCTAAGATTTATGCAGGTGAAGGCGTGGCCCAAATGTTATTTTTTGAATCGGATGAAGAGTGCGAAACAAGTTACAAAGATAGAGATGGTAAGTACCAAGGTCAAACTGGCGTTACATTACCCAAAACTTAATATTTCTATAAGTTCTAAGGTTTGATTTCTATCTTTTCCCGTATCCACTATCTTGAGAAACATAAAATTTAAATCTGGTGCGATGTAATAGATTGTTTCTCTATCATCTGTTTTTCTTATCCTCTTTAAAATAATACATTCGTAATCGGTCTCATTAAAAGTATAAATATCTTTTCCTGTAACCTCATAAAAATTTTTTTCTACTTTGCCCGATTCTATTTCTAAAAGATCTATAGAAAACTTATTAAGACCAGATATTAAGTTAATCCTGATCTTAATTTGAGCATTTAATGGATCAAGTATCTCTCTATTTATATCAAATTCTTCTTTCCACTCTTCTCTTCCAGTTGATTGAATAGTATTACCTGCGTAATCAAATGCAATATCTTGATCTCTATTAACAAAACGAGGTTTTACTCTAATTGTATAGCTGTTAGTTTTTAGAATCCCCTCATTAATATTAAATTCTGAGCCAATCATCATGCTTGCTAGCAAGTTTTTAGCTTTGAAGTTGAATGAATATTTACCATCATTTATTTCAAGCTTTCTAATTCCCTTAATTGAAATCTCATCTGATGTATAAAAATATTTAGCAGAGTATTCATTGATTGATTCTGCGTTTATATTAAAAAAAGCAAAAATTAATAAAAAGATTAAATTAAATTTCATAAGAATTACAAATGTATCCTCTTGGATTACTATTATTTTTAAAATTCACATTACCATTTTCCATATATATTTCATTTTTACAGATAAGATTTATTATTTTAGGATAAATAACATGCTCAACTTGATGGATTCTATTAATTAATTCTTCGATATCTGCATGGGTATTAACATCAATTCTTCCTTGAGCAATTATAGGGCCAGCGTCTAACTCTGATGAGACATAATGTATCGTAACACCATGAAATATATCTTGATTTTTTACTACCTTGCTATGAGTATTCAATCCTGGATATTTTGGTAAAAGAGATGGATGTATGTTTATTATTTTTCCATAGAAATGATCTGCTGTTTTCTTACTAAGTATTTTCATAAAGCCAGCCAATACAATCAAATCAGCTTCGATCTCCATTAAGGAGCTGAACAATGCTTTATCAAATTCTTCTCTGGAATCAAAAGAATCATCACTAATTATTTTTGTCGTTATGCCTGCTTTCATAGCTCGTTGAATGCCATAAGCATTTTCTTTATTGCTAATAACACTTACTATTTCGCCATCAATATTGCCAGATTTACAAGAATCAATAATGGCCTGTAAGTTAGAACCGTTACCAGAAATCAAAATAATAATTTTTTTCATTATTTAAAGATATTTAACAGGATAATCAGTATTTTTTTCAACGACCTCACCAATTAAAAAATTTTTATACCCATAATCACTAATATCTTTTTGAATAGAATCAACATCATCTCTATTTACAATCAAAACCATACCGATACCACAATTGAAAACTCTATACATGTCTTCCTCTTTAAGATTTCCCTTTTCTTGCAGCCATGAAAATATCTCAGGCATTTCCCATGCATTTTTATTTATTGTTACAGAAAAATCTTCTGGTATGGATCTGGGAATATTTTCTGTTAAACCGCCACCAGTTATATGAGCCATCCCATTAATATTATGATCTGCTAGTATCTTCATTATTAAAGAAGGGTATAGATGTGTTGGCTTAAGAGCCATTTGTGTAATTTTATTAAATTCTTCGTTATTTAAATTAGATTCACTTATTATTTTTCTTATTAATGAAAATCCATTAGAGTGTGGGCCGCTAGATTCAATCCCGATAAGGATATTCCCAGAATCTATCAATTTATTTGTTAAGATATTTTTCTCATCAACACACCCAACAGAAAAACCGGCTAAATCAAAGTTATTACCAACGTAATGACCAGGCATTTCAGCAGTTTCTCCACCTAAAAGTGCGCACCCAGAATCACGACAGGCTTTTGCAATACTTTTAATAATTACAGCAGCTTCTTCAACATCAAGCTTTGATGATGCAAAATAGTCTAAAAAAAATAGAGGCTTTGCACCACATACAATGAGATCATTTACACACATCGCAACTAGGTCTTGGCCAATATAGCTTAGATTCTTTGTTTCTTGAGCGAGAGCTACCTTAGTCCCAACTCCATCTGTGCATGCTACCAAAACCGGATTTTCATAATCTTTATCAAGCTTAAACATACCAGCAAAGCCACCAATGTTACCTAAGACATTTGGACCATGAGAAGATGCGACTTCATCCTTAATTTTGTCAACTAAATTATTGCCAGCCTCAATATCAACACCTGCAGATTTATAAGGATCATTATTATCTATAATTTCTTTTGTCATTTAGAATACCTAATGTGAATCAATCGAATAGCAAATTGCCTAAACATTTATTAGTAATCTTTATTATCTTTTCTAATTTCTCCTTTGGGAAGGAGTTTAATGAACTTTTTACTATTTATGAGCCTATTAAGGAATCCTCACAAATTGAAAAATCAATTAATTCCTCATTTAATAATATGGTTTATAGATTAAGTGGATCGTCATCCCCATCAAATGTATGGAAAATTATAAATTCAGGAGTAAAAAGAAAAGACTTTATTCTTAGCTATTCTATCAAAAAGATCGATGATCAATCTTATTTACAAGTCGTATTTGATCAAAAAAAGTTTATAAATCAAATGGTAGCGTTGTCTATACCAATAGTTAACTACTCAAGACCTGTGTTATTTTTTTTAATTGAAGTTGATTCCGGTTCAAAACGCCCATATTTTTTAACTGATAATACTGAGCTTAGTGAGATAGACAAAGTAATTATAGAATCACTTAACAAGTTTTCTTCCAATAGAGGCATATTTTTAGAACTACCAGTATTTGATCTGCAAGACACACAAGATTTATCTTCATTAACGATCTTATCTAATCCTGTTAATAGAATTTCATCTAAATATAATTTTGATCAACTGATAAAAATAAAACTTACAAAAAGTGGAATTAATAATTGGTATGCTTCAGGTGATTTAGAATATTCAACATCATCTGAAAATTCTACCGATGAAATCTTAGCAGTTTTTGATAAATATTTGATCGGATTAATAGACTCTAATTTGAGTGAATTAAACATTAAGCCTGCAAAAAAATCTTCATTAGATATTTTCATAAATGATGTTTATTCATATGAGGATTACATTAATTCAAGGGATAGGCTGAATAAAACTATTGGTATATCATCATTTGATATTATGAGTTTTCAGAATAATACGATCGCATACAAGGCAAACACTATTGGCAATATAGATAACCTTATCAATGAGTTTGAAGATAGCAATTATTTCAAAATCCTTAATCTGGATATAAACAAAAAATTAATTCTTTTAAAGCATCAAAGATGAGTAAATACTTCATATTTATACCGAACCTCTTATCCCTCCTAAGAATAGGCTTAGTCTATCCAATTTTGAATAATATCTTTCTAGGTGAGTTTGCTATTAGTTTTATCTATTTTCTGGTTGCAGCTTTTACAGATGCTTTAGATGGGTTCCTTGCTAGAAAAATGCATTGGCAAACTTATCTTGGAACTATTCTCGACCCAGTAGCTGACAAGTTACTTCTTTCAGGGACTATCTTTATATTGTGGCTCAATGACTACATTCCGCTTTATATTTTTATTATTTTTTTTGGAAGAGATGTTGTTATTCTTCTTGGCGCAGCAGTTCATATGACATTAATTGAAACCGAAGCGCCTTCACCAAATATTTTAGGAAAAATTACAACCACTCTTCAGGTCATTTATATTCTTTTAGTCATGCTCTTACAGATACTTCAATATAATATTTCTTTGATTGGATTGGATATGTTTATTATTTTAATAACTATTTTAAGCCTTATTGTTTACTCTAAAGACTGGTTTATCAGCCTTAATAAATATCATAATGAGTAATCCCAAACAATTAACATTTCCATGGAATAAATCCTTTCATTCTTCTTTTGAAAGCTTCTATGTTGACCCTCAAAACGAGCAACTAATATCAAGTCTTAAAAATATTTCGATAAATGAGAATATTTATATTTATGGTTTAAAAAATTCCGGGAAGACTTACTTACTCCAATCACTGTGTAATGAATTCAGTAAGAGTAATAAATCTTCATTATTTTTACCTTTAATAGATGTTATTAAGTATGGGGTTGAAATTATTGATTCTATTGAAAACATGGATTTAGTTTGCATTGATGGATTAGAAATTATTTCTCAAAACAAAGAGTGGGAGATTGGATTGTTTAATTTAATCAATAATGCTCTTCAGACAGGCTGCAGGCTTGTCTTTACTTCATCAAGTGAAGAGGGCAGAATTAATTTTTCTTTGGCTGATCTTGATTCAAGAATTAGAAAATTTCAAAGCTATGAAATTTTTCCTATAAGTGACGAGCATCTTTTCAAAGCATTAAAAAAAATATCGAATCTTAGGTCTATAACTCTTGGTGAGAAGGAAGCTCAGTATTTAATTACATATACCAAAAGAAATATAGCCGATCTTGTTAACATCCTTGAGAGCCTCGATCAGCTCTCAATGGAAAATAAAAGGAGGATCACGATCCCCCTTATAAAAGAATTACTCTAGATCGCACTCAAAGCAATAAGCTAGTACACTTTTTTCTTTAGGATTGATTAGCTTGAAGTGTTTCGGTAGGACTGAGTTAAGAAAATCAATTCTTGGGTCAGAGCTAATTTTAAAATCCACGTTTTCCAGAAGCCCGTTAACAAATAATTCAAATGGATCCATTGGTTTTTCATACGTCTTCAGATTATAGTCAGTTATCTCTGCCATATTTGCAGCAGATGATATAGCCTCCTCTAAACCACCAATAGCATCTACAAGCCCTAGTTCGAATGCTTTATTTCCAGCCCAAATTCTTCCACCGGCTATAGGAAGGACATCTTCATATGCCATGTCTCTATTATTAGCTACTTTAGTAACAAATTTAAAATAAGTGTTATCAATACTGGCCTGGATCATAGTTTTGACATTATCTGGCATTGCTAATCTCTCATCCCATTCTCCAGCTTTTGTTGAACTAACCCCGTCCACTCTAATTTCAGCCCAATCATATAAGCCATCTAAAGTAGGAACAATTCCATAAACTCCAATTGACCCAGTAAGAGTATCGTTTTCTGCCCATATCTCATCTGAGTTTGTTGTAACCCAAACCCCACCAGATGCAGCAATATCTCCCATTGAAGAAATAATTGGTCTTCCTGTGTTTTTAAATTCATCCAACGCATTAGTAATTAATTCACTTGCCCAGACATCGCCACCAGGACTATTGACTCTTAATACCATTGCCTTAACTGAATCATCGTCTGTAGCATCTTGTATATTTTTTACAATAGTATCTGAGCCAGCAACACCATAAGCTACCTCACCTGTCATAATCGCACCCTCTACATTTATAACAGCAATATTATTAGAGGATTTGTTTTCTTTTTCATCTAACTTTTTACTAATTCTAATTTTTCCCCTAAAAGAACTTGTACTTTTCCTTCAGAATTGACGTCTACAACTGCTGTATCTCCTTCTTTAATTTTTTCATTTACAATAACGTTAAAGAAATTCTGATCCTTACCTATAGAATTTTCATTCTGGACTTTTTCAATTAAAATTAAATCTTTTTTACCATCATTATTCAAATCAACACATTGCACCGAATTCCAAAAACCACTATACCCAGACAAATTCGATTTAAATACAGCCAAGCGTTTTCCTGTATTTTTAAATACAGAAAAATGACTAATAACTTCGATTAGAACATATTGAAATCAATTTGAAACTGTAAATTGGATCTTAAAATTTAAAAAATAGTCAATGTTTGTACGGGATAACTTTTTAATAATTATTACATTATTTTTTAAAGA
>ENA-UOYD01000187-UOYD01000187.1-marine-metagenome-genome-assembly--contig:-NODE-187-length-15857-cov-10.161660_pt1 | contig 15857 bp, 7 predicted proteins | sample MGYA00238169_ERZ767097 | MGnify/ENA primary metagenome ERZ767097 (study PRJEB28937, sample SAMN06267346) | marine metagenome | isolation source: Columbia River Estuary | place: USA:Columbia River Estuary... | reverse complement strand
CTCGTAGCAGGGTCATGGGTAGTAGGGTTTTTTGCTGATGGAGAGAGTGCTCAGGATCCTATTATTATGGGATCGGTGCCCGGAAATGCATCAGAGAAGCCGTCATCGGAAGATAACATTGGATTTAAAGACCCAGACCTTGTACATCCTAAATGGGTTGGTGAGCCAGATCTGTCTAAGCTAACCAGAGGCGAAGAAATACTCGAAAGAGATCCTTCTCCTAAGATTGGAGAACCGGCATCGCCTTTCGCTCCGGAGTATCCGCATAACCATGTAATGCAAACCGAATCTGGACACTTTAAAGAATATGACGATACGCCCAGTAAAGAGCGCATCCGTGAATCTCATATGTCAGGGAGCTACTACGAGATTTTTCCAAACGGCGATAAGGTAGAGCATGTTGTTGGTTCATCATATAGAGTAATCATGGAAGATGATAAGGTTCACATCAAAGGTAATGTAGAAGTTTACATTGATGGTGATGCGATCGTTACTGTAACAGGAGATAACATAACCAATGTACTGGAAGGAAACTCATCGCTTAACGTTATTAAGGGTCATCTTACTGCTAATATACTTGAAGGTGATGCTACAACTATTGTAGGCAAAGGCGATGCTACGTTATCGGTAGATCTAGGTAATGTAACAACAAATGTTGCATTGGGAAATTTTACTGCTAATATCGATTTAGGTGCTACGGTAATTAAATCGCCGATAGGCGGAATTACTTTAGATGGAACTGCAGGCGGTATCACTATACTAGGTCCTGTCACAACAGACAATGTGGTAACCACTGGCGGATTAATAACTTCTGGCGGCGATGTAGTTTCGGCCAAGGGTATAAGTCTTGATGGTCATACGCATGCAGTAAGTACTATTGGCGATATTAACCCGTCAGGTGAATCCAATCCACCAAGCTAAGGTCAAATTAAACAGGATAAATAGATGAGTACATATAGCAGATCAGATAAATCAATTACTGGCGAAAGGTCCGTAGTTTCGAAACGCAGACAATATTCTGACGTGGATTTGAGATTGAGAGCGCATCCAAGTCATGGTGACGTTGCAGCCCTTAAAGATATTGATGCAGTAAAACAATCAGTAAGAAACCTGATTTTAACTAATAAGTATGAACGGTTATTTAATCCGAACCTGGGATCTGGCATTAGAGCTTTATTATTTGAACCGGCGGATTATATTACAATGTCATCTATTCGTGGTGAAATTGAAGACGTATTGACTAAGTACGAGCCCCGAATAAAGTTATTAAGTGTTGATATCGATGATAGATCAGAAATTAATGCTTATACAATAAACATAAAATTTAACATTATATCTATTACAGATGACGTTGAATTTGAAATGCATTTAGAAAGGGTACGATAATGTCAAATAAATTAAGCGTAACTGAGTTAGATTTCGATAAGATTAAAACAAATCTTGTTCGATATATGCAGACTCAAGATCAGTTCAATGATTATAACTATGAAGGTTCCGGTCTAAACGTTTTACTGGATCTGTTGGCTTATAATACACACTACAATGCAATGACAACGCATTTTGCTGTTAATGAGAACTTTTTATCATCTGCACAGCTGCGACAGAATGTAGTTGGCCGAGCAGCTACATTAGGATATATTCCCAGGTCAGCTGTTGGATCATCAGCTCGTGTGACTATTCACGTACCAGTTCCTGATGTTGAGACGCCTCCTTCTACGATCGAGTTAGCCCGCGGCACCAAAATTAAAACCACCATCGATGGTATTGTTTATCAGTTTGTAGTATTAGAGACTTCATCAGCGCCGCTCGATACTATGGCCGATACTGGTGACCAACATTACATGTTCTATGATGTACTTATCAAGCAAGGTGTAATGAAGAAAATTTCATTCCGCGCTGACAATGATGATGAAAACCAACAGTTTGTTATTCCAGATCAAGACGTTGACATGAGTACTTTGCGTGTTAAGGTAAAGCCGCATTCTGAAGCTACGGCATCAACAGTATTTACTCCATTCTCATCATTCGCAAATATCGACCCTGCTGCGAATTTTTACTTCATACAGGAAACATCTTCTAACCAGTATTCAATATACTTCGGTGATGATATTGTATCATATAAGCCCAAGACAAACTCCGTAATAGATGTTGAATATATTACTACAAAAGGGTTTAGTGGTAATGGCGGCAGATCGTTCGAATTACTTGATAATGTAAATGGCATGTCTAATGGCTACATCGAATTAGGACCAGGAGTTGTGATGAGTTCTGGTGGTTCAGATCGCGAGTCAATTGAGTCTATTCGATTCAATGCTCCACTAACATTTACATCACAGAACCGAGCAGTAACCGCTGAAGATTATAAGTCAATCCTATTAAAAGAATATGGCGATATTGAAGCAATCACTACTTGGGGTGGGGAGGACAATATTGTCCCCGATTATGGTAAGATCTATGTTGCCATTAAGCCTCGATCAGCTGAGGTACTAGATGCTGGTGGTATTACAACAATCAAGTTTATCTTAGCGGGTAAGAACGTGGTTTCGATCCAACCAGAATTTGTTAATCCTGATTATACGTATGTTGGATTAGATGTATACTTCAAGTATAATCCAAACTTAACAGAGAACACAACTGTAGAATTACAGACCGAAGTAAAGCGTGTAATTGAGCAATACTCATTAGAAAATTTACGTGACTTTAATGGAGTATTCCGGTATTCTAAACTACTACGTGAAATTGATAATGCAGATCCAGGAATCCTAAACTCTTCAATGCATGTTAAGATATTTAAGCCAATTAGTCTTACTGCTGGCAGCCCGCAACTAAATGCTTTTGAATTAGAATTTGCATCTACATTGCATAACAGGCCTGGCCAACCAGTAATCAATTCAACTCCGTTTAAGGTAAATGGCGTTGATCATTGGTTAGGGGATACAGAACGCAAAGGCGAAGATACTCCGGTCCGTACAATTAATATGTACAAGAGAGTTGGTGGTAATAATGTAATTGTTAATAAGGATGTAGGTTCCGTTAATTCATCCAATGGTAGTGTGACATTGCACTCAATTGATTTGGACATAGATACTGAAATTAAGGTTATATCATATCCATCAACGTACGATATTGCGCCAATGAGAAATCAGATTTTACTTATCGATTCTGCCTCTATTATTGTAAGCGGCTCTATTGATACGATCGCAGCTTCAGGCAGTGCTGGTGCTATAAATTACGATTCGGTGGAGAGACAGTAATGGATCATCTTGAAGTAGTAGCACGTTCAAAGAAGGCGAAAGATAAAGTCTTAGCTGAATCGCACATCCCTGAAGAGCTTAGGGATCAGGCGATTAATATGATAGAGCTTCTCAAAACATATTATGATTTTATGAATTTGGCGTCACACTCTTATACATTGGATAGTCAGGTATATACCGCAGAAGTTCGAAATGGTAGGGCTATATTTGTAGCGCCTGAAGATTATTACTTCTATGATGATGAGATGGCGGTTGATGGGTCAGCTCTTTCTGATCCAAGAGGCGCTGCCATCGATACCACTGATAAGTCAATTCTTATCAGTGCTTCTAATGGTATGCCGTTGGCTTTGCAAACAGTTTATGGCCAACAATATGGTACGAGATTTACTGTATATGAATTAGAAGAGTATAATCATAAAATTGTAACACTAACCACTAGCATGCGAGTATATACAGGCGAGAATCCTTCTTATGTAATAACGAAGATGAAACAATTGCCTGATATGGATGCATTGACCAAAGAATTTATGGATAAGATGCATGATGAATATGCAGCAAACATTCCAAAGTCTTTTGCCATTGATAAGCATATTTTCTATAAGAACTTAATTCACTTTTATAAGGAAAGGGGATCACAAGAATCCATTGAAGTTTTCTTTAAAGTAATGTATAATGATAATGTAGATATTGCATACCCGCGAGATAAGATGCTTATACCCTCATCAGGCAAATGGAATAGTGAGTTGGGTGTGTGGCACGATCGTGGAGGATTCTTATCCGATGTGATGAAGCTTCAAGACTCTTACTTCTACCAGAAATTCTCTTATGTAATTAAAACTGGGTCGAATATGAGTAAGTGGGGTAACGCATTCAACAACTTGATTCACCCTGCTGGTTTTAAATTCTTTGGTGAAGTTGCCTTCTATCTTGAAGTGCTAAGCAAAAGATATGCCGATGGTAGCCGCGTGAAGTGGTATATTGGCGATGAAGATACTGCTGAACCTACTTGGCACAGTTCTGTATATACTGGAGGCGGTGATCAGCCAACTACTGTTATGCCTCAGCATCAACCGGGTATGATTGGCCTTGAAGATTATAACTTAATCTTGACGATGTTTGCGGTGTTCTTTGGACCGCACGTTTACTCTGTCCTACAGCCTGGAGTTGGTAACGATATTGGTGTTGATAGTGTAGTCGTTGAAAGATCCGGTCGGGCCTATAAAAATGTCCCAACAGTAAGATTTAGTGCTCCACAGATTCCTATTAAGGATGGTGGTATTACTGCTACTGGTACGGCGGTTCTGGATGGTGAGGGTTATTTGATAGCTATAAATATAACTAATCCTGGCACCGGATACTATTACCCACCAGTTATAGTATTAACAGATCAGGCTAGGAACAAAGTTATTCAGCAACAGTATGAATTATTATTCAACGACTTGTTTGCAGTCAGACGTGAAAAGACTGATAAGGATAATGATTATGTTCTAAATAAACAAATATGGTATGATACAATGAAGTTGATTACATCAGCTCCAATGTCGGATTTCGAGCATTATACCATTGACGAATTACATGAAAGACAAATTCAGCCGACATATATGTTGGGAACAGAAATTTACATTCAACCTGAATTGTTAGATAACTCAACGGAACCTGCCAATGACGCTGAACGTCTTGCAAGGATTCTTATAACAGAACAAAAATTAAATCAGTATCATCTGTAAGGGGATAACATGACTGCTATTGTAACTACGAAATTCCGCGTCACAAATGCGGAAAACTTTAAAGAGGACCTATCGCAGTCTTCTGTCTATATCGGTATAGCCAAAGGCGATGCCTGGTCCGAACAGTTTACGGACCTGACCGATGCGATTGATGGTGAACCTGGATACCCACCATTACCGAAAGATTATCAAACAGATACTATCGAGTTTCATAATAACTTGATCGCATTAAAGCTGCTAAATCCTTCTGATGTCACTCATACAGTTCCACGTTATAACTGGAACGCGGGCGAGGCGTATTATGCTTGGGATGATCGTGATGAGGATATCTTTGCAAAGCCATTCTTTGTGATGACATCACAGTATAAGATATATAAGTGTTTGCATGCAGGCCCTGCTGCTTCAACTGTAGAACCAACTACCAACAGTTCTGAAGTTCCTGAAACTTGTATTGATGGTTATGTGTGGAAGTTTATGTGCTTTATCCAAGCAGAAGCAACTGACCGATTTTTGACAAAGAACTTTATGCCAATACGAACAGCTGTTGCGGCTGACGAAGCTGTTGGCGGTGTGAATTGGGAGCATTATGGTTGGCAGCGTGAAGCTATTGCAACTGACGGCGCTATCTATGATATCGTTATGTCAGTAGAAAATGGCGGTGGTGCTGGTTATACAACGCCTACAGTTACTATTGTCGGTGATGCTTTAGCGAATGGCGGTGTTGAAGCTACTGCATCAGCAGTCGTGGTAGATGGTGTTATTACTAAAATCAACGTTGATAATCCTGGTTCTAAATATAAGAATGCTAAGGTAGTAATTACAAACCCGGTCGGCGTAGCTACAGATGCTACTTATAGAGCTGTATTACCTCCAGTTAACGGTCATGGTGCTGATCCTGTTCGTGAGTTGGGTGCATTCTATGTTATCGTCAATGCTAAGCTGGATGGTGATGAAGGTGAAGGTGATTTCATCATTAATAATTCATTCAGACAGATTGCCATTGTGAAGGCACCATTCAACGCAGGAACTGAAGTCGTAGCAACTGATGTTACATTGTCTGGATTGAAGCAAATGACCCTAGGTACTGTTACAAATGAAACACAGTTCCTGCCTGGCGATACATTTATTGGTACAACTTCAGGCGCTCAAGCATATGTAGATTCATATGATAAAGTAACCGGTGTTCTAAAATATCACCAGAACTCGAAGTCAGGATTTATCGCTTTTGTTGATAATGACCCTGTAGTAGCAAACGCTGGTGGTTTAGGTACGGTTTCTGCTGGTACTCAATTGCCTGCTGAATATGAGCGTTATTCCGGTGAAGTTATATTCTTAGAAGATCGTGGACCAGTCAATCGATATGCAGCGCAGATCGAAGACGTCAAAATCGTAATCGAATTTTAAATGGAAAATAAAATATGACAATTAAAACGTACAATCAGCCTCCATATTATGATGATTTTGACGAGAGCAAGGGATTCATGCGAATCCTTTTTCGTCCGGGTCATGCTGTACAAGCGCGTGAGCTTACGCAGATGCAGACCGCTATCCAAGCCCAGATCGATCGGTTTGGCCAGCATTTCTTTAAAGAAGGTTCCCGTGTTATGGGCGGCCTTCCTACTGTAGATACGAAATATGAATATGTTAAGTTGTCTGATGATAACTCGAACTACGCTAACTTTAATGGCAAGCTAATTCGTGGTACTGATAGCGGTGTTGAAGCAATCGTAGTCGATTATGCGCCACCTTCGTCTGGCGAACCACCAACATTATTTGTTCGATATACTAAGACTGGTACTAATGGATCGGCACAGAAATTCGAACCATCTGAACCAATCACAAGTCCTGAGTCTGCACCCGTTTATAACGCGACAGTCGCTTCGCCTCTAGATTGCGTTGGCCTTGGTACTAAGGTATTTGTTGACGAAGGTGTATATTTTGTATCTGGCAACTTTGTTTTCACACCAGCTCAATCAATTATAGTTTCTAAGTATTCCGCCACGCCATCAGCAAGAATCGCATTTCAGGTAACTGAAACTGTTATAACGTCTGCGGAAGATCCATCTCTAAATGATAACGCTACAGGATCTCCAAACGCATCAGCTCCAGGTTCTCATCGCTATGCAATTTCTCTTGACCTAATTCTTCAAGACGATGATGTTGATGCACGTGACGTTGATGATATTATTTCACTGGTCTCATTAAAATCAGGTATTATCCAGACAGCAGTGCGCGGTTCTGATTATGGCGAAATTATGAAGGTCCTTGCCACCCGTACATTTGAAGAATCCGGTAACTATACTGTAGACGCTTTTCAGATTCATATCAAGGATCATGAATTGGATGCTGAAAAATTGACTGTATCTTTAGAACCATCTGTAGCCTATGTTAATGGTTACCGTATTGAAACAATCGCTTCAACTGAGATTGATCTTGATCGAGCTCGTGAAACAGAGTTCTTTAATGGTGGTGTGTTACAGGCAACTTTTGGTAACTATATTGAGCTCAATAATGTCTCTGGTATTCCAAAGACTGATTATACTACATTGGATCTGCGCGCTGCCAATAACGCTCTTTTAGGTACTGCACGAGTAAGAAGTTTCCGTCGAATATCAGCATCTACTTACCGTTTATACTTGTTTGATATCAGTTTAGGTGGTAATGCATTCTCGGATGTGGAAAACCTATACCAAGCAGGCTCGCCTCCGTTTTCGGCCGATCTAATTATACCAGGAACCATTTACGACACTGGTAATAACAGCGTTGTTTATAAACTGCCTTTTGATACAATCCAAAGCTTGAAAGACGGCAATAACATCGAAACATCATATGATGCTAAAAAGATTATTGTTTCTGGTCCTATTTCTGCAAATGAAATCACCACAAGTACTGGTGACGCTGCTACGATGTCATACATTTCTATTGATCCAAGCGATTATATAGTAACGGCAGTAAATAACGGCGAGATCATTACAGTTGATAACGTAACCTTAGGCGGCACTAACTCAGACCAAGTTACTTTAACATTTAACGCGGCGTTTGAAGGTCGAGATATCATCGTATATGGTCCTATTCGCAAACGTATCAACCAGAAAACAAAGACGCGAGTAACTAAGCCTGATCTAGTACTGTCCGGTTTCAATACTGTTCGTGGTGGTTATGATACGCTTGGTACATATTCAGATGTTGTCCAAATTAATTCTATTACGCATTCATCTGTTGGCGATGTTACTGAACGATACACGTTAGATAGCGGTACCCGAGATAACTTCTATGCACTATCGCGCATTCGATTGAACCCGTCTGCGGTAGCGCCAGTCGGCGGCACTTTGACTATCAGCTTCGATTATTTCTCACACACTACAGGCGATTACTTCTCAGTTGATTCGTATACAAGTACACAGTATAAGGATATTCCAATCCATACTGGTTCTGATGGTACGTATTCGTTGGCTGATACACTAGATTTTAGACCTCGTCAAACTGGCCCTAATACATTCGATACATCCGATATGGTGGATCCAGTATCTGTAATGGCTGTGGACATGCATTATTATCTGCCCCGTAAAGATTTACTTTATGTTAACCAAGCAGGTGAATTTCAGATTGCCAAAGGTATTTCGGATACTAATCCTCAATATCCTGAAGCTCCTGCAGATTCGATGGTCTTGTATAAACTAGATATGGGCCCTTACACATTCGAAGCTTCTGATGTTAATCCTAACCTCGTTGATAATCGCAGATATACTATGCGTGATATTGGTAAGATTGATAAGCGGGTACAGACATTAGAGTATTATACAACATTATCATTACTGGAAAGGGAAACTTCTTCTGCCCAGACTATGGATGCTAACGGCGAGAGATACAAGAATGGATTTATCGTTGATTCATTCTTTGGTCATGGTGTTGGTGATGCGGCAAACCCTGACTATCGAGGTGCTGTAGATAAAGAAGGCGGTTTGTTCAGACCTCATTTTGAGCAAGATAATGTTAGAATGGTTAAGGCATCAACCGGTAATTCTGGTATCACGCAAAGCGAAGATATCGTAACATTACCATGGACTGATGTGATTTATGAAAAACAACCATATGCTTCAAGAGTTGAAAATTTAAACCCTTATTATGTTGTAAACTATACTGGTAACATGACCCTGTCTCCTGACTCAGATGAGTGGATGGATACGAAAACCCGACCTGATATCGTAATTGATAACTCAGGAATGTATGATGCTATCAAGCATATGGCCGAAGAATCGGGCGTTCTTGGTACTGAATGGAACGGATGGGAAACTAACTGGTCTGGTACTCAGGTACAATCTAGCACATCTGTTGGCGGTTGGAAAAGTAGATTCTTTTCTAAGAAGAGAGGTATTACTCAAACTACAGTAGCGACTACCACTACACTACAGACTCAAAAAGGCAAGCGCACAACTCTAAGTCCTGAAACTGTCCGTCAAGATATGGGTGATAAGGTAGTTGATATCAACTTTGTACCTTATATCAGATCAAGACGCGTTTATTTCCAGGCTGATTTGTTAAAGCCGAATACTAATCTTCGCATGTTCTTTGATGGTAAGGATATTACTTCATATTGCAGACAGGAAGGTATGGTCAAGCACCATAACATTTTTACCAATAGATTTTTCCGTGGTAGAACTGGCCATCCTGCAGGCGCTACAATTTTGCAATCTGATGCCGATGGAATCTGTGAAGGATCATTTATTATTCCTAACAACTCAACATTGAAATTCCGTACAGGTACAAGAACAGTCCGATTGATTGACCGTTCTGATAACGATATTGATGAAGCTAAGACATATGCTGAAGCTACGTACGAAGCAAAAGGCCTTCAAAAGACAATGCAGGGTACAGTGGTTTCTACCAAAGTTCCTAGATTTGATGTTCAAGAAGTATCTCAACGTCGTGTTGTAACTCAGCGTTCTGTTAAGGTGAAAAAATGGACTCAATGGAAAATTGACCCACTTGCTCAAACATTTAACGTTGATATGGAAGGCGGAATGTTTGTAACTAAGTTGGAGGTGTTCTTCAAAACCAAATCTAACCGGTCACCATTGATTGTACAAATCAGAACAGTTGAAAATGGATATCCTACCTCTGTAGTGGTACCTTATGGCGAAGTAACCATGCGAGCAAGAGACCCTAGAATTAAGGTATCTGCAGACGCTACTGTCGCTACTGAAATTGTATTTCCAGCACCTGTATATCTTCAAGACAAAACTGAGTACTGTTTCGTATTGAAGGCACATGATACTGGTTATGAGGCTTGGACTTCTGAGCTTGGTGGATTTGATGTAACTAACGTGAACCTGCGTATTACCGATCAACCTCATGCAGGCGTATTATTTAAGTCCGCTAACGATTCAACATGGACTGCTGAACAATTCAAGGACTTGAAATTTAACATGTATCGTGCTAAATTTGATTTAGGTGTTCCTGGAATTTTGAAATTGCGCAATGCTGAGATTGATACTGAAGAGTTAAAGCCTAATGCTTTTATGTCGTATGCTGGTGAGAATATTATTCGCGTATCACATTATAATCATGGCTTCTTTAAAGATAACTCAAAAGTTACCATTTCAGGATTTCCTGCAGGCACATATAACGGTATTCAGCATTCTTCATTGAATAAAACTCATGACGTATTTGATGTCGAGATGGATTCTTATACAATCCGAACCGGTGTTGATTTAGCTGATGCTACTGGTACGTTTGGTTCTGCTGGCAATGTTTATGCTACACAAAACATCCTAGCAAATATCATTAAACCAATAGCTCAACAAACAGTATTGTATGAAACTGATATTAAGTGGAACGCCAATATGATTACTGGTCAGGCATTGAATGGAAACGGCACTCCTTACGGCACAACACCTGATTTTGATATCATGCTAAATAATAACCATGACCTAGGTAGTTTATTTTGTATATCAGGTCCTTCTAATTATTTAAACCAACCATCGCTTTTCATGTCGGCAACGATGACAACTACAGTGGATAACTTGTCTCCAGTAATTAGCTTGGGTGGTTCATCAGTAATTACCGTAGCAAATCGCGTGGACAATCCAAGTCAAGTTGATCAGACTGGTTATAACGTGTATGCAGATGCGCCTGACGGTACTGTACGATATGTACCTGAAACATCAGCTCGTGGATCTTCAGGATTATCACGATATATAACTAGACGAATCAGCTTGAATGATGCGGCGGATGATTTGAAGATTTATGTTGGTGCAAACAAGCCATCAGGATCAGACCTAAAGGTTTACTATCGCGTTGAAACTGATGATACGATCCAACTAGCTGACATTGATTGGACTCTTGTAACACCGGATAAGATTATCCCGTATAACGAAGATCCTGAGACATTCAGCGAGACATCATACACGTTAGATGACATTGGACCATATAAAGCGTTTGCTGTTAAGATTGTTTTAACCGCTCAAAATTCCTCAAATGTTCCTAAGATCAAAGATTTTAGAGCAATTGCGTTATCAAATTAAGGAGAGTTATAAATGGCCAAGGTCAAGTTTTTAAAGGTTAAAGGGGAGGCGTCTCTTGTAAGAGACGTTTCCAATCAAGCGATTATTAATACGGACGGCGAATCGTATAGGGCGTTCAAGCAACGCCGCGCACAAATGAAGAGCCAACAAGCGAGTATAAATAAGTTAGAAGAAGAAAAAATATCGCTTATGGCAAGGCTTGAAAATTTAGAAGCTATTGTCCTTGAATTACAAAAAAAGGGTAACGCATAATGGCCAATATCAATGTATATCGTACAGATTCACTAAGTTCGTGGAGGCTTAAAACTAACGACCTTAGTAATAATGTAGGTGATAAAGTTGTTCTAATGACCATGAAAGGTCATGATCAAGATAGCCTGAGGCCTTTGGCTGGTGATGTAGTGGAGGCGTTAATGCAGGTCAATATGGCATTAACTACTGAGTATTTGCTAGACACTACTGATAAGTTCGCTGGTGAGTTATCATTTACCACCGGATCTGTAATCAAAGGCGATGATGAATTATCTTTAAAGTCAGCGGCTGGTCTTGGCCTTTATATTCATGCTGATGGTCGTATTGCGATCAACACCCAAACGCCAATCGCTGGATATGCATTGACGGTTACTGGTAATACCTATGTATCAGCAAATACCCTTCTTAAAGGTACATTGGAAGTTGATTCATCATCACAATTTGATGGCAATGTATCAATCACTGGTACAAATACATTAACCGTTAATTCGGGCCTAGCATGGTTTAAAGGTGCTATGACAGTTGCATCCAATACCAATGCAGGCAATGTTACTATTGGTAATGCCACTTCTAATCCTGCATTGACATTGGTGGGAACTGGTAAAACAACGTTAGGTGGTGCTATTGACGTAGCTGGTAATGTAGATTTGGGTGCTACCAATGGTCTAGGAACACAAACATTAACCTTACGTGGTACAGGCACAACAACGTTAGGTGGTGCTATTGACGTAGCTGGTAATGCTGAGTTCGGATCAGGGGCATCCACATTCCAAATGCTTGGTACTGGTGCTTCATCATTCGCAGGCTCATTGACTGTCGCTGGTGATTCTACATTAAATGGTAATGTTACGATTGCAGCGGATAAGGATCTAACAGTTACTGGTGGTGTTGATACTGCTATTTCATTATCAGGTAATACTGTAGCTATCTCAGGAACAGCTGTTGCTGGAACTCCAATCACCGTTACTGGTAATACCAGCATCGGTGTGGATGGTGGAACACAAACATTAACCTTACTAGGAACTGGTAAAACAACCTTAGGCGGTGCCTTGGAAGTTGCCGGAACAACATTATTAAAGAGCAAGCTTACCGTTAATACTGACATTGATTCAGAATTTAAAGGTAATATATCACAAACAGGTGCTTATACATTTTCAACAGGAACCGGTGCCGTATCAATTAATGGCGCGATGACAGTAGCTACTGGTAAATTATCAACTTTTAATGGTGGCATAGCTCAATCCGGAACCAATACATTTTCTACAGGTACTGGTGCAGTATCATTAAATGGTAATGTTACGATTGCTGGTACTAAGACATTTTCAACAGGTACTGGTGCAGTATCATTGAATGGCAATGTTACAATTGCTGGCACTAAGACATTTTCAACAGGTACTGGTGCAGTATCAATTAATGGCCCGATGACAGTGGCTAGTACACAGTTATCTACTTTTAATGGTGGCATAACTCAATCTGGAACCAATACATTTTCTACAGGTACTGGTGCCGTATCAATTAATGGCGCGATGACAGTAGCTACTGGTAAATTATCTACTTTTAATGGTGGCATAACTCAATCCGGAACCAATACATTTTCTACAGGTACTGGTGCAGTATCATTGAATGGCAATGTTACAATTGCTGCGAATAAGGATCTAACAGTTACTGGTGGTGTTGATACCGCGATTTCATTATCCGGCAATACAGTGGCTATCTCAGGAACAGCTGTTGCTGGAACTCCAATTACCGTTACTGGTAATACTAGTATTACTGGTACTACAAGTTTAATCGGCAATACCAGCATCGGCGCGGCCGATGAAACCGGAACACAGACATTAACATTATTGGGAACTGGAGCTACAACCTTAGGCGGTGCCTTAACTGTTACCGGCATTACAAACCTAAATAATACTGTTAACGTTAAGAATGGCCAGACAGTTAATATAGGTACCACAGGCCTAGATACAACAACTACGAATATCCGTGGATTCTTAAATGTAACAGAAAATGTTAATCTTGATGCCGCGTTAACCGTATTTGCTGATACTGAATTTGAAACTGGCAACGTTGCGATTACCGCTGGAACATTTACTTCTTATGGCACTACGACATTAGGTAATATCGTCACAAATCCTACATTGACATTACTTGGTACTGGCACAACAACCTTAGGTGGTGCATTGACTGTCGCCGCTGCTTCTACATTAAATGGTAATGTTGCAATTACTGGGACTAAGACATTAACCGTTGGAACTGGCGCAACATCATTAGGAGGCACCTTAGACGTTGATGGCGTTTCTACTTTTGAATCCGCTTCATATTTCAATGAAGATGTGACAATCGGTTCAGCTATAGCCAATAAGATCCTCACTGTTTATGGTACGATGGTTATTGATGGTGGTATTACGTCAGTGGCGGGTTCTACTGGACAAGGTTATGAATTGCTTAGTGGTATAAATTATGATGCATTAAACAGTAACCCTACTCCAACATATGATGCATATTTTCAAGTAGATAGATATACTTCAAATCCTGCTAGATTATATTGGAATGAATCTACTGATAAGTGGCAAGCGGATAATGGTACCACTAGGTCTGATATTATAACGGCACACAATTTCGCAACTACAGTAAATTCGGCCTCTATATCTGCATTTAAAACGCATATAAAGAAACAACGATATACTGCTACAACCAATCAAACGGTATTCAACCTATCCAGTAAGTGTGATCAGTTGGATCAGTGCACCGAAGTATTTGTCAACGGTATTTTGATGGAAATTACAGATGACTACGTAATCACCAATGCTAACACTATTACTTTCACCTCAGGAGTTCCTTCCGGTAACAAGGTAATGATTAAGTATAATACTTGGGGAATTACTCAATGATAAATACAGGTAACAATGAAACGAAGGAGCTCGGCCAATGAGTAAAGCAAGAGATATTGCTAATCTAATAGGTTCAAAATATCTATTAGATGGTGCTGATCCGTTATCAATATCTGGTAACCAAGTACAATTAAACCGTGGAGACGCCACATCGGATAGCGTCTTTATTTCAGAAGGCGATTCTTCGAGACATTTATACGAATTCGTAGGTACTGCTAGTCAAACTGTATTTGGCGGGCCTGACAAAAACGGGACTACCGTTGGATACGTACCTAAAGAACTGAACGTTTATGTTAACGGCGTGCGAGTATCCGAAGGAGATTATGTAGCTACTGATGGCCTTAATATTACCTTAAATACTGGCGTATCAGTAAATGATGTGGTGGAGATTGAATCATTCGCCGCCACCGGTTTCGTACCTCAGCCATTGGTTCGATCTAACTTTGTAGCTGGTGCCGGTCAAACAGTATTTACAACATCATACATAGTAGGTAGATTTTGGATCACTGTTAACGGCGTGACCCTTACTCCTTCGGATTACGTTGCTGTTAACGGTACATCGTTTACTTTAAATGAAGCGTGCAGTGCTGGTGATAACGTTTCATTGATTTACATTGGCACAGTTGAGCCTGACTCATACTTGAAGACTGAAACTTATAATAAGGCAGAAGTTTATAGCAAGGATGAATTGACGTCCGATGCATTATATATCGGCGAGACACTGCCGACATCAGATAACTCAACCAAACCAGCAAGTACAGAATTTGTACATAATGTAGTTCAGGTTTTTCATGGAACTATGGAGGAGGATTCTTCTTCATATAGAATGCTGACAGAAGCCGATAATAACAGAGTAATATATTTCTCTTCATCTGATCCTGTAAAGCTATTGCTTCCAAAAAGCTCTACTTCAGCCATCAACGCCGGGTTTAGAGTTGAGATTATTCAGCGCGGAACAGGTACGGTTTGGATTGCTACAGAACGGGGTGATACATTAGAGGATCCTACAGGTTACACAGAAATTTCTGGAAAGTATGGTAAAATTAATCTATTAAAATTAATAGACTCAGTTGATTCTGCTTGGGTTATAGAAGGTGATTTGGGTGAATCCGAATTCGTTGCATTCTCGTTATTCACTCCACCAGAAGATCACATTCTTTCTACCACGCCAATCACCAACAACGCTACAGCCACATACACTCGTGTAGG
>ENA-UOYD01000179-UOYD01000179.1-marine-metagenome-genome-assembly--contig:-NODE-179-length-16468-cov-4.703679_pt1 | contig 16468 bp, 14 predicted proteins | sample MGYA00238169_ERZ767097 | MGnify/ENA primary metagenome ERZ767097 (study PRJEB28937, sample SAMN06267346) | marine metagenome | isolation source: Columbia River Estuary | place: USA:Columbia River Estuary... | reverse complement strand
AGATAAACGAATCATAATCTTAGGAGAACGCAACCTAAGCCAACAAGAACTTAATGACTTGTCAAAAAATACTTCAATATATTTATTAACAGACGGAGATGTAGACAACTTCATTCAAGCATTGCCGCAAGTAAATATTTACTATTTGAATTTTTCTAGATATAGTTTAAAATGGTATGATCTTAATAAAAACTTTTTTAAAAATGATATAACAATTTACTGGCGAACAATCGGATATATTAATAAAGATAATATTATAAAATTAAATGTCCAACATGTAAGAGAATATTTATTGTCTCGTGATTGTGAGAATATGTTAGAGGTCTACAATAATCTTGATTATAAAACATCGCCGGAGATGATGGGCTGCTGTTCCTACTGCTGTAATTGTTTTTTTTCAAAAATTACATTATCAGAATGTTGTGATTATTTTTCAAAATGTGTCAAAGCTGCTTTAATGTTAGCATAAAAAAAAAATTATTTATTATTATTATTATTATTATTATACATTATTCATTTAAGTTCTACAATTCCAACAAGTATGATATGGATGTTTGACATAAAGTCCACAAGTATCACATACATTGTTTTCTTCTTGGGCTGGCTTGCGATAGGCTTGAAGTTGTTTATACTGATTTGTAAAATCCAGAATCCAATCCGGATACTCTCTAGTTTTGTAACTGTTTGCTTCGAAGGTCCTAACTCCATTTTCATCTTTTGTGATTTTTGTAATGACATTGTAAGTACAAATTCTACCAATATCTTTATACTTATTTTTTGTAACTCTTAAATGATCTCCAACCTTGATATCTTCAGGTTTGATTTTTAAATATCCTAATAATTTATTATTCGTAAATTCTTCATCTCTATCAATCATAAATTTTTTTTCCATTGTTTTTTTTTGTTCCACTTTGGCATCCGACATCTTGTATATATATATATGTAAATATTTTTTTTATAAATAAAATTAATTAATTAAATTAAATAATAAACTTTTAGAATGAGGCTCCAGTCACTGTTCTGGATGTCTAAAAGGTTTCCTCTGTTATCTCTTAAAGAAATAGCGATTGAAGAAATATCACGAGGTGTGATGTACTTATGAATGAAACTAGCATTGCTGGTAGATTTCCAAAATATAGGACATCCGAACGCCTCATCGAGTGGCACTTGAAGATATGGAAAATATTCTACATTTTCTTTAGTGTCTAAATCGGAAGCACCAGTAGAAAGAGAACGAGAATGAAGATAGACAGCATCAACACCAGAAATATCAACAGGATACGGCGAAGTAATAACACCTGCTCCATCTGTTGTATATAAAACTTCATCGAAACTAAATCCAAGAATAATTCCAATATTATTTTCATCGGAGGCTGTGAATGTAATTTGTTGTTTAAAATCTAAATCAATAACTGCGGTAATCGGATCTATATCAGGATTAGCATCAGTCGTGGGAAGATAAACCATACCGAGACCTGTTACAGCATTATAAGAAGTAACAAAGGCTGCCATAAATTCATCGATTGTATATTGTCCATCTGAGACAGTGACAACTTTGTCAGAGATTCCATCATTGAAAAGAAATTGTGCGTCGGTTACATTATAAAATAAGTTTGTACAATGGAAAGAAATAGGAACTGAAGCGATAACGCCTCTCATTCCTCTGGTGTTACTTGGGAGGTTGATCTCAAACTGAGAATTAGATTCATTAAGCCTTTTAAAATCTCTATCATGTGCCGAGATTCTGATTAACTTGGAGTTAAATTCGTTTTGTAATAAATCCATTTTTGTTTTGTTTATATATATATAATTATTATTTATTTAAAAAAAAATAATATAATTAAAAGAAGATGAAGAAGCAGACGATATATATTATTATTTTTATTATTAGTTTGAACTTTTTGAATTTCAAAAAGGTTCGGTTTAAGAAGTGACATTAACGTTAGCAAGGTTGGCGCGTAGGATAACCTGATATTCTAGATAACTCTGGATATCTCTAGCTACATCATCCGCCGTAAGATTGATAAGAAGAGATCTAGAATTGTTGACAGAAGTACCAGAAGCGCGAATGAGAGCAGAAGTCTCAAAAGAACTAGAAGCAACGGCGAATCCCTTAGCATCAAAGTCTTCTTTATTAAGATCTCCGAAGGCGTGGCCAGAATACTGTCCGAGAGTCTGAAGAAGATTAGCATATACTTGAGCATTGTTTTGAATCTCACGATTAGGAAAGTAAGTAGAACCGATTTGAAATTGTACTCTAGAATAAGGAACAACACCTGTCGCGAAAGAGTCTGCAGCCTGAGCTCCTACATTGGCGGTAGGCCTAGGTACTACATAACATCTAAGAGCACGAGCAACACTGCGAGAAAATTGAACATTTACACTTGTTGTAGTGGTGGTGCTGGATTCGTTAGCATAAGTAGAGAAGGAGTATTCAAGACCATTCTTACCAGCTTGTTGAGTGAGTTGAGCGAGAGCACCATCTGAGAGAATAGACACATCAAGAACCAATTTAGGATTAGTGATTGAATATTTAACTTCTGTGTCTGCGGTTGTGATAGCAGTTAAAGCAGATTCCAGTTGACAATCAAGTCTCATACCAGAAGAGAGCTGCGAAGGCATTAATTGTTTACTAGTAAATATTCCAGCGAAATGAGATAAAGGAATTACATATTGATATGCTGTTCCAGTAACTCTAGAGAGGTCTGCTGCGTTTAAAGCACCATAACCAGCTAGAGCACCTACAGATTTAAACCATTCTGAGGGATTCTTACCTTTATGAATTTGAGGTAGAAGAACATTAGCATTTTGAAAGCGATCAACTTCAGCACCGGAGCGAGTTGTGACAATATTAGTTCTGAAGATATTAGAAGCAGAACCGATACCGAAAGAGTAATCCGAGCCAACAGTTTTGCTATCTACTTGAAGTGTAAATGCTACATAAGAAGTAGCGCAGTTGATAAAACCAGAACCGGCCTGAAAGTTAACAGACATAGAAGGGGAAGAATTATTGTAAGAAGTAGAATCAAAGTTAAACGTCTGAAGGTTTCTTTGAACAGATAAGGACGAGTCCATAGGAACCTTATAGATTAGGCCATTCAATCCCATAAGAGTAGGAATTGAGTCCATTGGTTGTTTTTCCTCTTTCTTGGAGAGGCTGCGAAGTCGGGGATCCATGTTGATTAAATTACTTTTGTTTATATATAGTAATATATATATTAATTTAAAATAAATAAATAATTAAATATTTATAAATTATAATCGTATAAATATATAAAACGATAATGAGCGCAATACAAACATTACAATCGCAACGTCAAGAGGAAGCGAAGCGACAACTCGCCAGAGCCGAGCGAGATATTGCATTTGAGAAGGAAGTAGCCGCAACAATGTTGAACGAATTTAATATTACACAAGATCAAAAAGATTTTAGTCGTCAAGTTATTGATGATGTTGATGTTTCAGATCTAGACAAAGACAAGGACTATGTGCGACTTGTTCAACTATCTCAAGCTAATTGGCTCAGATATGAGAACAGATACAATACCGCTATGAAGTCTTAATTAAAATTTATAATTAATATAATTTATAATATATAAAGATGTTTAAAATTCAGAAAATAGAAAATAAACAACCAGAAATCAAACAATGTAAGGGTGCTCAATGTGGTATTCTTCCTAAGCATCCATTCCGTATGATGCTGTGTGGTGCCTCGGGTAGTGGTAAAACTAATTTTTTATTAAATTTATTAACAAGAAAAGAAATGTACAAAGACTATTTTACAGATATTTATATTATCAGTCCAACCGCTGGCAATCTAGATCATACATATAATATATTAGGATTAGATGAGTCCTGTTATTTTGTACCAACTATAGAAATATTATCAACCATTATGGAAATACAACAGGAGAAAATGGACAAGGTAGGAGGTGATAAAAATAAATGTAAAACATTAGTGATAATAGATGATTGTGTTAGTTACGATAAATTTATGAACTCGCATGAGTTTTTAACATATTGTATTATGGGTAGACATTTTGGATTAAGTATTATTATGACAACACAAGCATATCATAGAGTTCCGAAAAGCTGTAGGCTTCAATGTAGTTGTATATGTTATTTTAGAGGTAGTCAAAAAGAATGTAAAGTATTGACAGATGATTTCTGTGCTCCCGGTTTGAGTAATAGAGAATTTTTAAAAAAAATAAACTATGCCACCGAGGATAGATATGAGTTTATGTTTATAGATTTGAATAGGAGTATAGAGGATGGTAGATATCGTAAGAATCTCACTGAGAAACTTATTTAATTTTATATTTAGTTTTTAGTTGTTTAGTAAATCTGTTCTTTTGTCTTAGTGTTCTATGTATTTTTTTTTCTAAAACTTTATCACCTTGAACAACACACAGAGCGGAACCGTTTTCAATAAGTTCAATAGGGTGCAATTCTTCTATCATTGCTGGCTCTTTTCTTTTAGGCGCGTGATGGGCTTGTCTTTTCAATTCTGGTCGTTTAAGATTCTGTCCAAGATCTGACACAAGATTATTTAATTGTAAAATCATTTTTTTTAATCCGCTAATCTCAACATCTCTCTGTTTTATGTCATTCTGCTGTTGTCTGTATTTTTCAATAATACCACTAAATATATCATCTTCTTCTTTTTCTTTTTTTTCTTCTAATGGTTCATCTACTTCAATGATTTCAGGATGGATTATTTGTTCTGCTGATTCATTTGTAAAACTATCCATACGAATTAATGAGGGTGTCTCTTCATCATCTTCGTGTGTCTCTTTTAGTATTTCTTGTAGACTCTTGGATCTAATCATAGGCATCTTACGGATTGATAAATTTACAAACTCGCCGATATCTTTAAGAATGCCTTTGTATTTACTCTTATCATAAATAAAACATACTACTGGTTTTTCTAATTCTGATTTGTGTTGTGTTAAATATTTAAACACTAAATTTTTTGTCAGGCTTCTTAACACGCTAGGGCATATCTGGAATAGAATCACCTCTGAATGTCCAAAGTCTTCGATATTCTTTTTAGAATGGATCTTGTCATTATACTCAATAACAGAGTAAAACTTTTTAATGCTCCTCTTCTGTCTGTTACTTAACTTATTAAGTGAGATTAAAATCAACATATGAACAATTTCAATCCTTGTAATTGGTTCGAGTTATATATTATATATATTATATTTTTTTAAATTTTAATTATTCATATGAAACATCTCAAATTGCAGCCTCTCACCAAGACTCATACCTCTGTCTTCAAAATCTCTTCGTCTATCATCCTTGTAATTCAAACCATCAAAATCATCATTCAATACAGTTGCTGTTCCTTGTGGTCTTCTATCCATCATTCTAACGTGTCTGAACTGGTCTCTGTCAATCGGGTTTCTGGGCATCTGATGAACTTGTGCTCGCATGGGAGGCATACTGTAATTTCTCCTTAAGTTATTGATAGGCTCTGGAAAACTGGAATTATAAAGTCCTACACCATTACGCGTATTCTGAATAAATGAGTGTTCTCCTTCTCTGTTGTAAGGTCTGCTATATCCGACTCTATAATTATCTTGCGGAATAACACTCAATCCGCCTCTGGTAGGTGCGCTCCATAATGGTTTATCTAATGGTAAATTATATCTAATCTTCATTTCTCTTTCTGCTATATTATTAACAATATTCAATCCTTGCTCGCTCATATCAGTCTGTTCACTCTGTCCTCTTCGGATTCTGTCCTGGTCATATCTTAATTGATTTTCTTGTTCTGTAAATTCTGCGGATGAATAATATGCTAATTGATCTAACTGGTCATAGATTTTCTGAAACTCAGGACGTAACCAAGTCGGGAGGCCTCTCTCTCTCTTGTTCAGTTCTTGGATCCTTTGTTCCTTAATTTGTTTATTTCTTAAAAAGTCTTGATAGTCTCTCGCATTAATATCCATTCTTTGTTTGTTATCCATAAATCTTTTAAATTCTTCAAATTCAGATTTTGGTGTATCAATTAATTTTTTTTCTTCAGATACATCAAAGAATTCATCACTAGGTTCTTCAAATACTTCTTCACCTCCTTCAATCTTAGCTTCTAGACCCTGTTTACCTTCTCGCGCAAGAGGTGGAACGTCTCGCCTAACATCTTGTAATGCTGGCTTCTCTTGTTGTAGAATATTAATATCTCCTTCTGGTCTATATGCTCGTCTTACAAAAGTAAGAAAATTATCCCTCTCATCTTTATTAAGGATATCAAACTTGCCCTCTCTGTCATAATAATTAATAATACCTCTCATAGATTCGGCGACGGATGGGTTTGCTTCTAAGTATTCTTTATTTTTTTCATAATTTACAGGAGTCATAGCATCCCCTCCGCCTTCTAATGTTTGTTTAGTTTTTAAAGCAAGTCTAGCGGCTTGAAGTTCTCCAATTTCTCTAGCTCCAAGTTCTGAGGCTCTGTCTTTCAATAATACATCAATTGCAGTAATCATATTTATATCAGCATTAACAATACCGTTAATATCTGTTGCTAATTGATATTCTAAATCGTGTATCATTGCTATCTGATCTAAAGCATTGAAGGGTCTGACCTTTTCCTCTGGTTCATTAAATATATTTTGTACAATTGGTGTTCCTGCTCCTGTATATACATGTTGGGGTAATGTAAATTTAGAAATTAAAAATCCGCCTAATCCTTTTTCTTGTGGTTCTGGGACTTTAACATCTTCTTTAACTTGCTCAGCCGCTACAGGATTCAACAACCCAGCATCATTCAATTCTACAGCATTGGCCTGTGCTGGCATAGATGCTACATTGTCGGCTATTGGGTTTTCGGGTCTATTGTTTGGCATCTCAGCATTGACAGCTAATGAAGAATTAACAGGAGCAACCTCACCAGCAGCAATAGGATCGACGGCGACATTATCTTTATTAACAACATCTCCTGTAATTGGATCTTTAAATTGTGGTCCGAGAGTAACAGATACACTCTCTTTCTCATCAATAGTCACAGGCTGTGATTTATATGTAGATGCTACTTTCTTAGGAGATAATCCTTTCTTTTTTAATTGAGTATTTTTAAAATAATTTAATTGAACAGAATTTCCAGTTAGTCCCTTAACTTTAATATCACTTGTTAATAGAACTTGTTGCCCCTTGCTATTCAAAATACCTCCTATTTTTCTATTATCTACAACAAGCTCTCTCATTTCTGCCTCTACAGGCATAACCTGTAATTCTATAAAATCTCTCTTGTCCTTTTCTGATGCATTAGAATCATCAAGTAATGTTATCAACTGCTCAACCAGTTTATCGTGTTTAGCTTCTAATGCTTGATATCTCTTATTTTCAGCACTTCCAGGCATCACGGGTTGTTTGAATTGTTCACTCATTTTTTGCCTAGTAAATCTTTTTTACTTTTATATATACTAGGTGGTTTATTCTTTAAAAAAAATTAATTAAATATTTATAAATTGATATCATTAATATGTCTCCTGGGTGTGTAATACACATTTTAAAAGACTAGTAGTGGCTAGTACTATGTCCTGAATAGAAAAAGCAAAAGGTTGATTAGCTTCACTGGTAACTTTTCGACCAACTCCATCAACACTATCGACTCCAATTCTATCACCATTATCATATGATCCTCCTTCACATAAAACCTCCCACCGACCACGAGTAGCAACAGCAACAATATCACCAGCCAATCCATCTTTCCAAGCCATAACAGCTATAACATCTTCATCTTCTGTACCTGTAGCTTTTCTGATCTGTCTGTCTGTACCTCCTGGAACAAGTTCCATGATATGGCCTTCAGATACATCCTCAGATAAAATTAATTCGATACATTCTCCAACAGCCAGCCAGGTGTTGTCAGTACTAATAACCATTTTATCGACTTGACTATTCCAAAACATAAGGCCCGAAACATTAGGGATTGAATTCATATAGGCATTGTCACCACTTCTTAACATTAGAGGCTGGTTTAATAATACCTGAGAGTCGGCAAAATCCATATAAGCCGTCGCATTGCTTTTTATTTCAACATCTCCCTGAAAATTAATAATATTTACCGAATCGTCATTTAATTGAATTGATGGTGTTTCTATAGTTCTTTCTGTTCTGGTAAATATAATATTGACGTCGAATCCTCCGTTGTTTGTCTGACTGTCATTTAATGCTATATAATATGATTTATTGCTTCCACCTAGGAGATCAACATTTAATACAGGAGAGGGTTGATATGTAGCATCTGTAGATAATTGATATTCAGCAGTTAAAACACCATTCACAATAGTATATCTCATTTTATCAAGTTGTGCGCCCGATCCAACAATAGAAGATGTTGTATTTACACCGTTTATTCTACCAGTAACAGAATATAGAGAGCCTGTCCCAGGTCTAAAATTAGTTGTGTATCCGTCGCCCCAGTTGCCATCTGTAAAAGCCTCGCCCGATACTGATTGAAAATATTTTATTGATCCCAATTGTAAACGACAAGATGAACCAGTAAAAGTATTTAATAAGACTTCTACAACCCAATCATATCTCGAAACATCTATAGTATTTAGAGCGTATGATATACTAAAAGATGTATTAGTAGCTTTGACTAAATTCCATTCTGTATCACTAATTTGTGTATTTGTAAAATCATTATTAGAACCATTGTCAAAATCAATAATATATTCAGGTTGTGTTAAAACACCAATAGAAGCAGAGTCAGCAATATTAAAACTTCTATTATCATAAGGTAGCAGGCGGTCAAATTCTTTTTTTATTTCATAGCCTTGGATCTCAACATTGGACGCATCATTAGCTAAATCAGTATCGAATTTGATTGTGCCTCTTGTTGGTTGTAAATAGAATATCTCATATTCGCTATTGTTAGGAGAGACAGTGTCTAGAACTTCAGCAAATACAGTATATGCCAAAACATCATTGACTGTAAAATTTAACATGAGGCCATCCTTTCCTTCATATTGTTCTGATGTTAAAGATAATTCCAAATCGTGCGTTGCGATGGTATTCCATATGGGTCGAGTGGCTCTATAAATTACAGTAAAAATAGAATCTAAACTAGCAGGCAGTAGAGTTCCCGAACTGTTAAATGATACATATGTATTACCATATAGAGAGGATGGAGCACCTGTTGCTGTTTCGTAATTGAATGGAGGATTAGTATAGACACCAACACCTACAGAACCACTACTAATTACCTCTAGATTTTCTACAATAAAATTAACACTAGCGGATCTGTTGTATGATGTTGTTGGTCTGAATGGTAGAATATTTGGAATGCTAGAACTTGTGATAGTTGTATTTACGGTGATTGTTTGTTGGTCTGAATTCTCATCAAAGGTATAGTCGATATTAGCACCCATGGCCGTGATAACTTCTGCTATTGGCTCGAATTCTTGGCCCTCATCTCCTTCAATAGGTTTTACTAGTCGTATAATGTCTGTAGTGCTACCACTTCCTAAAATTAGCTGATCGCCTTTATGTTCTAGAAATTTATTGTCTTGGTAATCAATCATAGAAAACTGTTCAGCTGTTTTAATGCTAGATTCAAGATTGGATTGACTATTTCCAATAACTTCCAACAATGAAAAATTAGATATAAGACCATCTGAAAAGATATATATCCTTAAATTTCTATAAGGGTCAGCAACCAAAGCTATTGGAGCGGATGAGTCTAATACATCATTTTTGTAAATATTTAATGTTCTATTAAGATCATCTGTCTGGTCTATTTCTACCTTTAGAATGTCATTTCTTATTAATCCTGTGATTGTAAGTTGTTGTCGGTTTCCCTGTGCTGGTCTGTTTCTTGCGGACTGGTCGGCCGTACAACATCCTAAACTGATTGTAGTCGTGTTTAAAATAACATCTAATATTTTAATTTCTGCCGATAGTTTGTTTAAATCGTCATAAGCTATCAGAGCTGTCGTATAAATAGCGGTACCATTTACTGTAGTATTAATATCTGCTTCTGTTCTGTCGTTTGAAAATGTGATATTAGTCGTATATTGGTTTGTGAATCTTTCCACCCTTGTCATATCAATCTGTCTAGAATGTAAAACCGAATTGTTGGCAACAACTAAATCGCCATCCTGTTCTATGATTAGTCTGTCAACATCTTCTGTAATAATCCTTAAATCATTATCTTCAATTGTTCCGAGTTTAATGTCTGTGGTTTGAGAGTTGCCCTGAATCTTCCATGCATTAGGATCATCAACAGAACCACCACCTCCCGAATCTCCTCCATCTTCACACTCGTGTGCATTACACACATTGCCAAAAATTGAAGTCATTTAATTGTTCTTATTTTTGTTGTTTATATATATGTATATATTATATATTTTAAAATATATTAATTAGACATTTCAATCTGATGAGCAATAGCAAGATCCATAGCTTGGTCATATGTTCTTTTTCTACCGACTGCCCATTCTTTCTCGTGAGCCTTACCTCTAATAACAATTCTAAATCTTACAATCTGTTTACCTTTTCTAATTTTTGTAGTAATATAACCATTCTCATTTTTTTTCTTTTTCTGTATTTTTTTGTATGTACCTTCTTTAATATCTTTAAACTTTTTTAGACTATTAAGTCTTTCTAATTCTTTATTTAGTTCGTCAAGATCATTATAGCCGAATGTTTTCATTATATATATATTTTCATCTTTGTATTCTTCAATAAATTCAGAGGCTTTAATATCGCTCATCTTACCACAGGAATCAATAATAGAATATAAATATGTATAATGTTTTTTATTTGTAAAATCATATGTCCAGTCTTTGTCTTTATTAGTATGAAATTTATAATGGTTAATATCTTTCAATTCTACAGGTTCTGGTACGTATAGATTGTCCAGGGTTGTCAATCTTGTAATGGCTGTATATAGTAGTTCTCGTCTCATCAAGTTCGTATCGTGGATACATACTTTACCTGTAAGCGTGGTACCTTGTAATTTATGAGTTGTAATCGCATGAGCCAGTGTAAAATTTTTAGTAAATAATTTAATAGATAATTTGACCTCTTTAGAATCACTAGATATAATGACATAATCATCTTCATCGTCCCATTCTTGAATTGTAAAACAATTACCATTAATAATAGCATTTTCTCCGTCTCCATATAATCCCTTTTTAAATTTATTAGTAAAACATATTACAGGCGCTTTTTCATCATAATAGAATTCATTATGTCCTTTAAATCCATCTTCATATTTTTTAGAATATTTAGCGTTTATCTTATCGCAGGTATTTCTGAGATAGCATATATTCATATCACATTCTCCGACTCGATCACATTTGAATTCTCCATCATTGTATACTTTCATTGCGGTATCTGTGAGGCCCTGATTGCTTCTATGCTGTGTAGTAAGTTCAATATCTAATTCTATCATTTCTTTAAAGAATTGTTTATCGTGATATTTAATATTTCTTGTATCAACACTAGGGATTTGTTTATCATCTCCTACAAATATAATTCTAAAATTATGTTCGATAAATAATTTATAAATTAATTTCATATATCTGATTCCGGTCATTGTGTATTCGTCAACAATTAGAGTTTTAATCTTTCCATCATAAATCATTTGATTAAAATTTTTAGTAGTAAATACTTCCATTAAGTTTTTCAAATACTTTTTCTCTACTCCATGTTCTTGTAAATTACATAGAGCTTTATTCGCAGTACTAGATACAACATATGTTCCCTCTTCTAATAATGGTAATATTTTATTTACAAGAGTATAAGTCTTACCACATCCAGCGCTTCCGTGTACGAAAATACCTTTATTACCTTCGGGCAATGTAATAGATTCAGGATTAGTAGATTTGTTAAATATTCTACCTTTTAATCTATATTCTCTATTATCTCTTTCATCAAATTCATCTAATGATGTTGGATATCCTCTAATTCCTTCACATTCTCTGATATTTCCTAATCCGTATTTTCTATCTTCTTGCGTATTAATGAATTTTCTATATTCATCATAAGCATCAGGAGATTTACACTCTACAGAAACGCTATCAGTTTTAAAATAAGTAGCAGGTCCAAATTGTATCATCTGTTTATATAATTTATGAAGTCTGATATATCCACCAGATACGAGGCTATTGTAAATATTCATATTAGACTGTACAACTCGTGTATGAGTTTTAGTATAGCATTCAAATAATTCACCCTCGATCAATGTATTGGTATTATTGTTTTTATCTCTATTTAGAAATTCCATTCTCATATTTTCATCATTAGTCAAGAAGGCATCACTGATAGAAAAACCTGAAGGATTGAGAGTTCCACAAAATTTGTTAATAAGACTTTTAGCAGTATCATCATCAAACTTATCATAAATAATATCAATTATTTTTACAAAATGATCGTGAGGTAAACTGTAAAATGGTTTAATCTGATGTGTAATTTGTTCTTCCTTGATTAGGTTATTATTGAGAGCATATTCAACAAATTCAGAATCATACATACCATATCCTAAATCGATAATATCTAATTTACATTCTTTTATGATATAGTGAGCGCCTTCATAGATTCCATCGTATTTAGTGAATTCATCTAATGGTGTAAATAATCCCCATTTATGTTTTCTATTATATAAACAACTTGTATAGCATCTTCTGACATCTGCTCCGATATATTGTTTACCTTCTTGTCCTACTCCGTCTCCTACGGTTCGGTCATAGCCTCCATGTATTAAATGCTTGAATGTATTATATACATCATCATTATAAACAGATGAAGTTAATCGTCTATCAAATACATCCATTAATTGTCTTGTAATAGATTGTAGAGTCTGTCCTTGATATTCATATGATTTTAATAAATTGTCAAAGTTTTTTATCTCTGGCATTTCTCTACATATAGATAAAACTTTTAGTACTGTTTCATAATCATCAAACACAATTAACCATTTATTCTTATAAGAACATTTCTTAATTGCTCCAGAATTAGAACAAGATATATTCTCTAAAATCAAACCATTTTCATAAGAGTGCTTAATCTCATTTGTGATCTGGTCTTGAGACATTACAATCACTTTTTCATCGTAGTCGTCAATGTTGGTTACTCCATCATATCTAACAATATCAGTATCTTTACATTCTGATAAATCTGATAGTACAATTTCTTTTCTATATATTATTTCATTTTGTGTATCTTTGTCATGTATGGGATAAATATGCTTATTATTAATTTTATAAAATCCTACTTTGTAATATATGTTATTTCCATCAATAATTTTAATTACTTTATTTGTGGCATCTACGAAATAAGCCTTAAGATTATTCTTAATATGATAATCATAAACCATTTGAAGAGTGATATTATCGCCTCTTTTACAGTCCATATCTTGATAAATCTGAGTTCTAGTGATATTTTTATTTTTTCTAGAATCACATTGAAAGGACATTATAGCAGTTGCTACACATTCATTTTCATAAGCTCCGACATCTCCCTGAACGCCTAGACTCCAATAGTCGGGGGCTTTGGTATCTCTTAGAATAATACCTCTAAAACCTTCAGGCGTTTCTTTGATTTCTGTCATCTTAGATTCTCTTATTGCTCTATAAAAATATTTTCTCTTATTCCTTAGTATTTGTTTTTTGCTCATATTCTTAAAATCTACATCTGAAGGCATTATAACATTGTTACCTGCATATCCTTCTTGATCTAATTGCATTCTTGAATATTTCTGTAATGATTCTGACAATTTCTTTTTCTCTTCTTTTGTTTCTGGTTTCTTGCTTACAATAATACTAAATCCTGATCTATCTACATTTTTACTATCTACGTCTACTTTAATAATATCATATTCTATTAAAATTCTATTTGGTACGGGTCGTCTTGCTCTGATACCTGCTAGGAATGGTCTGTTAAATAAAGTATTAATCTCTACTAAATCATTTGTAAGAGATACGATGGTCGATGTTCTATAATTAATCTTTCTGTCTAATAGTAAAGTAATCAATCTCATTGGTGCTGATTGTTTCACTTCTTTCCATAATTGGTTCTTTCGGTTTGGCATTTTTTCGCTGGGATTATATATTAATATATATAAAAGTTGTGTGTGTTTATATATTGTTATATCCTATCTGTTTAGATGGAATTAAAAATAGTAACTATTAATATACTCGCCTTATTCATTGAATTAAAAAAAAAAGATTTTTAATTCGTCTTTTCTTTTTATTGTTATTATTAATTTAGTAAACCTCCATGATATTATCCCATTGTGATCTATCTCTCGGGTCGTCTTTTTCTAATACTAACATATATTCTCCTTTGCTGTCTGTATAATACGTACCGTTTGTGTCTCTATTAATTCCTATAATCTTGTCCCATTTACTAGTTGTAATCCACATTGTCTCTCTTTTATCACATAACCCATAGCATACATATCCAGTCTTTCCAGTCGCATCTACAATTGTAAATTCCTTGATTACTTCCATCTTTGATTTTATAATATATAATATTATTGTCTTTATATTAAATTAAAAATAGTATATAAAAAAAAAGATTTTTAATTCTTTTTCTTTTTATTTTTTGTATGTTCTATTCTATCTGGTCAATTTCATCAACCAATACAAGACCAACACTTAGAGCCAATGACTCTAAATATCTTTTATGTTTCTTAGTTCGTAGATGTCTCTTTCTTTGTTTTGTAGTGTGACTGCTTCCGCATTCGCATGTAATTTTAATTTTATTTTTTTGTAATAATCTTTCTCTATTAGCGTGATAATATTTTAAAGAGACAGAATTACAATGTGCTTTATTTTCGTTATGTCTTCTATGTGACCTTTCAAGTATTACGCTCTTATTATCAATATAATACTTCTTGTAGTCAGTTGGCGGCATTGTTACTATTTATAATTATATGAAGTTTTTAACTTTAGATGAATTTATTTTATTCTTCCTTTTTATAACCGATCATATTTAATTATGTCATCAATCATTAATTCCGTCAATGTCATAAATCCATAATTAGGCATTGTAATATAATCATTTGATCGCTTAATACCGGATAATTCTATAGGTACAGGTTCAGGCTCTGCTAACATTTCCTTCTGCTTCTGTTCTTGTAGTTTGTAAGCATTATGACAGTGTTTACAATATTTCGCCACTGATTTTTCGAGGAATATATAATATTGTATTTTAATAATTTTTTTACAGTTGTCACAGACCTTCATTATGATTTTTATATATTACTAATAAAAAAAATATATAAATAAATTATTACCAAATACTCCAGTAGGACCAGTAAGCAGGCTGTCGTTTGTCTAGATATGCTGGCTCTCCCGATATGAGTTTGATTGCTTTGTGTCTGGTTCTATAGTTGTCACGTCGTCTCTTGTCTCCATGTATTGTAAAATCTTTATATCTTTTATCTCCGAAGTGGATCGTCCTTCCATCATAGACTACAAAATATTTTTTATTAAGTCTATTAGATAATCCGACTTGAGTAGCGCCTCTAAATCTTGCATTGCGTTCTATTCTTTTATATTCTGGTGAATCTTTCTTCCATCTATTATTTACTAAATTGCTCATATTATTAATTTGTAATTTTTATTTTCGTATATATATATTTGTAAATATAATTTTAACAAAAATAATTCACAACAATATTTGCAATTGCTTGAATAATATCTTGAACAACTACAGCGGTTCATTTATTATATATTAGATTATATAATTTTTTAAATTATTAATATGCCTCTTGGTTTTGTAATGCTGTTTTCGTTTATAACTGGATATGCTATAGTTACAGATTGGGCAGAGAATAAGTACTCCCTGCTGTCTCTGGCGGTGATATTCTCTTTTCTGGTCTATTGTCATATCGTTATATCTTATTTTAATTTCTTGTGGTTCATCTGGTTTAATAAATAATTTTTTCATAATATTTTTTAGGAAATTCATTTTGATATATAAGGGAAAATATATTTTTTAATAATTAAATTATTATGGAAACCATCTCGTCATCCGTCCTCGCTGGCGCTGCGGTGGAGGTCGACCTTTTTGTCGGGTGGTGTTAATCAATTTTCGGAAATTTAAACCAAGCTCGGTAAATCCATTCTATCAAGAAAGCGAGGCCAAGATAAAGAAGTTGTCCAAACGCCTGAAGCTGATGGAAGCTTTCGCTAAGTCCGGTAACAAGCCAGAGTGGATGGTGCTTAACGCATTGCCCGTGCTGCCACCGGATCTGCGACCGCTGGTTCCGCTGGATGGCGGCCGCTTTGCAACCTCAGACCTGAACGACCTGTACCGTCGGGTGATCAACCGTAACAACCGCCTGAAGCGTCTGCTGGATCTGAATGCGCCGGACATTATTGTGCGTAACGAAAAGCGCATGCTGCAGGAATCTGTGGACGCGTTGCTGGATAACGGTCGCCGTGGCCGCGCAATTACCGGCTCCAATAAGCGCCCGCTGAAGTCCCTGGCCGATATGATCAAGGGT
>ENA-UOYD01000177-UOYD01000177.1-marine-metagenome-genome-assembly--contig:-NODE-177-length-16583-cov-3.986126_pt1 | contig 16583 bp, 14 predicted proteins | sample MGYA00238169_ERZ767097 | MGnify/ENA primary metagenome ERZ767097 (study PRJEB28937, sample SAMN06267346) | marine metagenome | isolation source: Columbia River Estuary | place: USA:Columbia River Estuary... | reverse complement strand
TTAGGAACAAATGGATTATAATAGCCATCTACTCCAACTGTATCCATATGCCCTGCCAACATAATTGTTGGACCACCTCCTGCACCCTTCAAGCGGCCCCAAACATTACGCCTACCATTTACAACTTCGCAACTTTGAACTTCTAAGCCTAATTTGTTTAGTTGGCGCTCAAAATAATTTGACATTTCATTTTCTGGGTTCTGATTAATATCGTTTGATCCAAAGTTATTTATGCTTGGGATACTAATCATATTAATTAAGTCTAAAATGAGTGGATCTGAATTCATGCTATGTTTCTAATTTAAGAGTAAGATATACTTATGTAACTAATACATTTTAAATGATACAAAACATCATTTTTTAAAGAGTTGTCCATATTCATCTAAAATATCATCAATTCCAGCTAGCCTTAAAAGATGCCATGCAAGCGCATGGTTGCTTGAAGTTACTGGTTTCCCAATAACTCTTTCAGCTTTTTCAATAATGTTTAGTGCTCTCAAACTTGTACAAGATATAAAAACACCATCACAACTTTCATTCAAACCTAAGCTAATGACAGACTGTAATATAGATTCTTCATCTATTCTTCCAACTACTTTATCATCTTCTTCATAATATGAGCCAACTAAAGCTACAGTTATTCCTGCTTCGTTAAATTTTTCTTGGATCGCAGCTGTCACGTCAGGTGCATAAGGGGTCAAAAGTGCAATTTTACTGATATTTAGACTTTCAAATGCTACTTTTGCAGCTGTTAATGGATTAGTTGATGGTACATCGGGGTGAAAGTTATTTAAAATTTCACTTACTTTATCTTCGCCAATAATAGTTGAAGCAGAAGTGCAACCATATCCAATTGAACTTAAATTGAGATAATCAGGTAAAAGTTTTGCAGCAACTGGCAACTGTTCTTCCATCATTGCCAAATTTGTGCTTGTAACTATAGCGTCATTAGCAAGCCTAGAGTGGTAAACAGAAACACCAGAAATATTTGTAATTTGTCGCATTTCCCACTCTAAAGATTGATCCGACTCAAGTACAAGGAGGCCAATTCGCGCTCTTTCACCAGCTCCACTATCTACAGTAAAGGGTAATTTCTTTATATCAGCGTCAATTGATTTCAAATTAATCATATACTCCTTAATAAAATAGTAATTTATTTTAATATGAGTTTGCCGCCTAAAGAGCGACATTTAACTTTCTAGTTACGCCAATTCCTTTACTGATTTCCAGAAATAGCTTTTTGAAATGCTTTAAACGATGCTTTAGGAGTTCTTTTTTGTGTTTCATAATCAACATGCACGAGACCAAAACGTTTCTCATAACCATATGCCCACTCATAATTATCAAGCAAAGACCACCCAAAAAAACCTTTAACAGGTACACCATAAGCAATACATCTAATTACAGCTTGTAAATGATCTTCAAAATATTTTACTCTAATAGGATCATCACATATATCATTTGATACCACGTCTTCGTTAGCCATCCCATTTTCGGTAATCATAATTGGTATTTCATTTGTATAATCATTATAAATGCGCTTTAAAAGAAGTTCTAATCCTTCAGGATAAATCTCCCAGCCCATTTGAGTTTTAGGTAAAACTCCCTCCTCTCCTTCAAAATGAGGCCAAGGTTCATTAGGAGCTGCTTTTATTACTCCTCTTGTATAGTAATTAACACCTAACCAATCGATTGGTGAACTTATTAATTTCATATCACTTTCAAAGTTTTCAGGCATATACTTCTCAACCTTGGAAAGCATATCTTTTGGATAATTTCCTTTAAACAAACTATCCATAAACCATCTCGTATGAATAGCATCAAAAGTTTTTGTTGCGTTAATATCTGCCTGAGTATTACTTGCTGCTTCACCATGTCCTAAATTGAGTACAATGCCTAAATTTGATTGACCATGAGACTTCAACACCTCAAGAGCTTTGCCATGTGCCAACATAACATGATGCATTGCGCGAACTGCAGCACGAATATCCCTTATTCCTGGTGCTTGACCACCTAAAAAATAACTCAACCATGCGACGCACCAAGGCTCATTGATTGTTGCAGTATGATCAATACGATCACCAATACGATTTATTATTACATCGGTAAATTCAGCAAAACGCTCCGCTATATCTCGATTAGTCCAACCACCAATATCTGCAAGATAAGATGGCAATTCCCAATGATATAATGTCAAATTAGGCTTTAAGCCGCGAGCTATCATGCCATCAACTAACCGATCATAAAAATCTAAGCCTTCAGAATTTACACTTTTTCCATCTGGCATAACTCTAGACCAAGATGTGGAAAATCTATACGAGTCAAATCCCCCTGATTTTATAATATCAAGATCATCATAAAATCTATTGTAATGGTCACATGCAATACTTCCATTATCGGAATTATGTACATTTCCCGGTGTTTCTGACCAAGTATCCCAGTGTGAAGAACCACAGTTCCCAAATTTACTTCCTTCGATTTGATAAGCTGCCGTTGCAACTCCAAATATGAAATCATTTGGAAAATCACGCCTTGAAAAACTAAAACTCATTTAACTAAATCCATTATATTACACTTAAATACGTTGTTCTGTTTTTGAGTCAAAAAGTGAAGCTCGAGCCAGGTCGATTCCAATTTCTAAGATATCTCCAGATTTTACCACAGCATTGCCCTCCATTCTTATTCGAATTTGGTGATCTAATAAGTCAGCATAAACCAAAGTATCAGATCCCATTGGTTCGACTAACTTCACTTTTACATTCGTCGTAACTGTAGCTTTTTTTGCAAGTTCACCTGTTATAATGTGCTCAGGCCTAATTCCAATTACCGCTTCACTATGTTTGGATTTATTCTTAAAATTGTATGACCCCATTGGCAATACCAGTCTACCAAAAGTAAACTTAGTGTCTTTCAATTGTCCCTTAAAAAAGTTCATTGATGGGCTTCCTATAAAATCTGCTACATAAAGATTTTGAGGACGGTTATAAATCTCATCGGGCGTCCCTAATTGCATTATTTTACCATCTTTCATGATAGCAATTCTATCTGCTAAGGTCATAGCTTCTATTTGATCATGCGTAACATAAATCATAGTATTTTTTAGCCGTTGATGTAAAAGTTTTAATTCAACTCTCAAATCAACACGTAATTTTGCATCAAGATTAGATAATGGCTCATCAAATAAAAATACATCTACATCCCGAACTAGCGCTCGTCCTATAGCAACTCTTTGGCGCTGCCCCCCAGATAGGGCGCCTGGTTTTCTTTTTAATAATGCTTCAATTTGTAGTATTTTTGCAGCTCGCTGCACACGAGATTGTATTTCATCTTTAGGCATTTTTGCATTTTTCAAACCAAACGATAAGTTACCCTCAACAGTCATTTGTGGATAAAGAGCATACGACTGGAAAACCATTCCAATCCCTCTCTCTGATGGTTCAGACCAAGTTACATTTTTGTCTCCAATGAAAATTTGCCCTGCTGATATATCAAGTAAGCCAGCAATGCAGTTTAACAAAGTAGATTTACCACAACCAGAAGACCCTAGAAGGACCAAGAATTCTCCTTGATTAATCTCAAGGTTTAATTTTTGCAAAACTTTGATATCACCAAAATGAAGGTCTAGGTCACATACTTTTACGGATGGTGTTTTAAGAGACATTAATTAGCCTTTCACTGCGCCGGCTGCAATGCCACGCACAAATAATTTACCAGAGACGAAATATATGGCTAAAGGGACTAGTCCTGTTAGTAGTGTAGCCGCCATATTCACATTATATTCTTTTACACCCTGAACCGAATTTACAATGTTGTTTAATTGAACAGTCATAGGATATGTTGCGGGTTTAGTGTAAATAACACCAAAAAGAAAATCATTCCAAATTCCTGTAACTTGCAAGATCATAGCAACAACAAATATAGGAATAGACATTGGTAATAAGACTTTGAAATAAATCCCCCAAAATCCAGCTCCATCAACTCTTGCAGCTTTAAATAGTTCGTCAGGAATAGCAGCAAAATGATTACGAAAAAGAAGAGTAAGGATTGGCATACCAAAAATTGTATGAACTAGTACTAAACCAGCAGTTGAACCCATCAGACCTATTTCACGAAGAAGAATTACTATTGGATAAATCATAATTTGATATGGGATAAATGCTCCAAATATTAAGATTGTAAAAAATACTTCTGATCCCTTAAACTTCCAATTTGCCAATGCATATCCATTAACAGAAGCTACTGATATTGATAATATCAATGATGGTATAAGTATTTTTACAGAATTCCAAAATCCTCGACTTAATCCGTCACAGTTAATTCCTGTACAAGCATATGACCAAGCCTTGACCCAAGGTTCGAATGTTATCTCCAATGGTGGGGAAAATATATTACCCATTCGAATTTCTGGCATGCCTTTTAATGAAGTCATTATCATAACCCACAGTGGTAAGAGATAGTAAATCGATATTACTATTAAAGTCCCATAGATAATAATATTAGAACGAGAAAATGCTTTTTTTGGCTTTGGCCCTCTTGGCACTTCAGAATGATTGGAATTATGCATTTTTCCTACCTCCAAATTCAAGATAAGCCCAAGGAATTAAAATAACGATTACAGAAACCAGCATCATTGTGGACGCTGCAAATCCCTGCCCTAGATTCTGAGCTCCAAACATATAATTCATAACATATTTAGCAGGTACTTCAGAGGCAATGCCCGGACCTCCATCTGTTTGCGCCACAACAAGGTCATAAATCTTTATTATTCCAGCAGCTATTAATACAAGTGCTGTGACAAATACTGGACGCATCATTGGGATTATAATACGAATATATGTTTTTACTGTCCCAATTCCATCTATTCTTGCAGCTCTCCAGATATCTTCATCAATACCTCTCAAACCGGCCAATAGTATGACCATTATTAATCCTGTCCCTTGCCATAAGCCAGAAATTAACAATCCAAACATTACAGTCTCAGGATCATTTAATGGATCAAAAGAAAAAGCTTCCCAACCAAGGTCACGTATTACTCCCTGCAATCCAAAATCAGGATTTAAAATCCATTGCCATGTCAAACCAGTAACGATGAAAGATAATGCGAATGGATATAATAGAATTGTACGGAATGTATTCTCAAATCGTATTTTTCTGTCTAAAAGTGCCGCTAAAGTAAAACCAATGACAAGTGTAAAAATTAATGAAAAAATTCCATACAAAGCTAAATTTTCTATCGATATAATCCATCGACGAGTTTCCCACAGCCGTTCATATTGATCAAACCCAACAAACTTCCATTTTGGCAATAATCTTGATGATGTAAAAGAATATGCCATAGTCCAAATGGAACCACCTAAGAAAACAAATAACACTGTCAATATCATAGGTATCGAAGCAATTTTTGCATTTATATTTCTAAATATTTGGTTGGGTTTTTTCGACATTTATACGATCTTCATAAAATTCTTTAAAAAAAGTCACACAGGCCAATTTATGGCCTGTGTAGTTATAATTTAGTTAGCACGTTTGATAATTGAAACATAACTAGCTTGAGCATCTGTTGCAGACATGTCTGTTGCCCAGAATTCAGCCATTAAATCATTGATTTGTTGATCCGTATCAGCATCAAATGTTTGTCGGTTTGATGGCATAATACCACCAGCAGCTAGAATATTTAGTCCCTTTTGCATACAAGCATTTGCTGAGGACATATCAATGTCGCCACGCACTGGCAAAGAGCCTTTTGCAAGATTGAATTCGACCTGAACTTCAGGAGATATCAACAATGATGCTAATTCCATCTGAGCAGCTTTAGTGTCTGCATCATCAATTACAGGGAAATAAAACGCATCACCACCAGTATCTAATATTTCATTGAAGCCCATACCTGGCAAACATGAATAATCCACACCAGCAACTTCACCAGCAACTTGGAATTCACCTTGCGCCCAATCGCCCATAATTTGACCACCGGCTGTATCAGTAATTACCATATTAGTAGCTAAATTCCAATCTTGCACTTTAGATTTTCGAGCTAACTCGCGAGCATTTGCGACTGATTGAAAAGCACGTGTCCATTCAGGACCAGCAGCAACTTCAGCATTTTTATCACCAGTTACCTCTAAGAATTTATCAACACCAACAACTCCCAGTACTAAAGCACCAAATGCTATAGATTGTTGCCAACCCTGCTGTCCCATCGCTAGAGGAACTATTCCATTCTTTTCTAACTCTGCAGATCCAGCAACAAATTCATCCCAGTTTTTTGGTATTGCTAATCCAGCCTTTTCAAAAGCTCCATGACTTACCCATAACCATTGTGCAGAGTGGATATTCACAGGAACACAATAAACACGCCCATCAACAGTACAGCTATCTAATAGTGATACTGGATTTACAATGTCTCTCCAACCTTGAGCTTCTGCAATTTCTGTCAAATCTGTCATCATACCAGCTTCAATGAGCTCTTGAGCTTGTCGGCCATGATTAAGTTGTGTTGCACCCATTGGCTCTCCACCAATAATTCTACTAATAATTGCGGGAATACTTGTCCCACCTCCACCAGCAATTGCACCATCAATCCAATTATGATCTGTTTTCTCATTAAAAGCTTTTGCTAAAGTTGATACGGCAGCAGCTTCACCACCAGATGTCCACCAGTGAGTTACCTCTAAATCCTTTGCTGAAACAGAAGTTGCAGCAAGACAAGCAGCTGAACATAGTAATTTTGTAATAATATTCACGATTAATCTCCCAATCTATAACGTTGTAGGTGTAACTAAAACGATTTAGATTTAATTTTCAAGCATTTTTTTTATAAAAATATAATTTAAAGTATTTACAAAAATTATATCATACTCATTATATGCTAATATTGATATGGCAGGAGGATGGGCTCACCATCAAGAAATGAACGTAAAACCTACATTAAAAACAATCTCTGGCTTAAGTGGATTAGCAATAGCCACAGTATCAAGAGCGTTGGGCGATGCACCTGATATCAGTTCCTTAACAAAAGAAAAAGTTCGCAAAATTGCGGACGAGATCGGCTATATCCCTAACAGAGCAGGCGTAAGACTTAGAACTGGCCGAACAAACGTTATAAGCTTAATAATGTCCACTGATACGGAAGTTATGAACATGACCGCTCGCTTAATTTCTGCAATTGCCCTTGGATTAAGAGATACCCCATATCATTTAAACATGACACATTACTTTCCAGGTGATGACCCCATGAAGCCAATAAGATATATCGTGGAAACAGGCTCTGCTGATGTAATAATTTTCAATCAAATCGAACCAAATGATCCTAGAGTACAATATCTCGTTGAAAAAAAATTCCCATTTACTATGCATGGAAGATCTTGCTCAAATGAAAAGCAATCATTTGTTGATTTTGACAATGCTGAGTTTGCAAAATTAGGCATTGAGTCCCTTGCCAAAAATAAAAGAAAAGAAATATTAATGATTGCCCCACCACAGGATCAGTCTTATGGATTAGAAATGGTTATGAGTGCTAAAAATTCAGCTAAAACTTTTAATATATCTCTAAAAGTAATACCAAACGTAACAAGTGATAGCAGTATTGAAGCAATTAGCACAGCCGTAACAAAGGAAATTTCAAATAATAAGAATTTTGATGGCATTCTTGTTGCTTCTCCAAATAGTGCTATGGCTGCAGTAGCTGGATTCGAAAATTTAGGCTTAAAAATAGGTAAAGATATAGATTTAGTAGCCAAAGATGCAGTTGATTTTTTAAAACTTTTTAGAAATGAAATTATTGTTATAAGAGAAGATATGGACATTGCTGGTGAAAAGCTCGCACTAGCAGCAATACATGCAGCACAAAATCCAGATTCAGAACCACTTCAATATATAGATCAACCCAAATGCTATTAATTTAAAAAAATTAAAATTTTTTATGATTTTGGAATGTATTCAGATGGATTAAGTTTTTTGGGCCTGCCAGGCAAATCAAGCTCTGCAACAAATGGCTCGCTAGACGAAATTATCTTGCCCGCTCGAATTACACTTAACCGGTTCGCTCTCAATCTAATTGCATCTATTCTGTCATTTGCTTGCAATATAACCATATTAGCTTTGCATCCTTTTTTAAGACCATACCCCTCCAATCCCATAATCTTTGCTGAATTTGTAGTTACAGCGTCAAAACACCACTCCATATCCAATCTACTAGATAACTGACCAACATGAAGGCCCATATGGGCTACGTCTAACATGTCAGCTTTACCAAGCGAATACCATGGATCCATGACGCAATCCGAACCAAATCCAATATTTATTCCAGCATCTCTCAACTCAGGTACTCGAGTTTGCCCTCGCCTTTTAGGGTAGCTGTCATGCCTGCCCTGCAGCATAATATTGATTAGCGGATTAGGTATAGCATGAATTTCAGCTTCAACCATTAGAGGTATTAGTTTCGAAACATAATAATTGTCCATTGAGTGCATGGAGGTAAGATGAGAACCTGAAACTCTCCCATTTAGACCTAGACGCGACGTTTCAAATGCAAGTGTTTCAATATGACGGCTATGAGGATCATCACTTTCATCACAGTGCATATCTACCATCAAGCCTCTTTCTGCAGCAATTTCACATAAATATTTTACAGAATCTGTACCATCTTGCATTGTTCTTTCAAAATGTGGAATACCACCAACAACATCAACTCCTTTATCTAAAGCATTAATTAAGTTTGTTTTTGCATCTGGATCTCTAAATATTCCATCTTGTGGAAATGCAACTAATTGTAAATCTAGGTATGGTGCTACTTTTTTTTGAACTTCTAGTAATGCTTCAACACCTTTTAGTGTATTATCACATATATCAACATGACTACGAATTGCACCTATGCCCATGGATACAGCCAAATCACAATAGCGCAATGCTCTTTCAATAATTTGCTCGACAGTTTGCACTGGCTTTAATTCACTCCATAAAGCAATACCTTCCAGCAAGGTTCCAGAAACATTCATACGAGGTGTTCCTAATGAAAGCGTTGCATCCATATGGAAATGAGGGTCAACAAACGGAGGGGAAACTAATAGGCCTTTTGCATCAATTACATTTTCCGCATTAGCATCTATTCCTGCCCCAATCGTAGCAATTATTCCGTCCTTACAGGCTATATCAACACCAACTTGCCCATCAGACAAATTTGCGTTTTTAATTATTAAATCAAAATCCATTACCGTGCTCCCTTAAACCAAGGCTTCAACAAAGCTCTTGGATACTCCGCTTTACGCGCAACAATAACCAAAGCAATTAGAGAAAGTACATATGGTGCCATGAGAAATACCTGCGAAGGCAAAAATGCTCCAACTTCAGTTTGTAATCGCACTTGGAAAGCATCAAAAGCACCAAATAATATAGCACCCAATAGTGCTTTACCTGGACGCCAACTGGCAAATATAACTAATGCTATACATATCCAGCCTCTACCGTTGACCATTCCAAAAAAGAATGAATCAAATGCAGACATAGTTAAAAAAGCACCCCCAAGAGCCATGATTGATGAACCAACAATAACTGCACCAATACGCAATCCATAGACAGACAGGCCTTGTGCATCAACTGCATCAGGATTATCCCCAACAGCCCTTACCGAAAGCCCTAGGGGCGTTCGGTTGAGAACCCACCAAACTAATCCTACCATAAATATAGCCAACCAAGTCATTGCAGTTTGTTGCGACAGGATTGGACCAATAAAGGGTAATTCAGATAATATAGGAATATCCAACGGCTGAAATGGTTCAATCTTTGGTGGTGAAGACACTTTTGGTAGTGCAGTACGATAAGTAAAATAACTAACTGATGTTGCTAACAGCGTTACGCCTAGGCCAGAAACATGTTGTGATAATCCAAGCGGTACAGTTAATATCGCGTGAATTAAACCAAACACGGCACCTACAATTACAGCAACTAGCAATCCTGCCCAAAGAGTGAAGCCAAACCAAACAGCCATCCAACCAGCCATTGCCCCAGCAACAAATATGCCTTCTATACCTAAATTTAAAACTCCTGATTTTTCGCAAATTAAAGCCCCAAGCACACCAAATATAAGAGGAGTTGCTATACGTAATGTTGCTGCCCAAAAACTTTCCGTTAAGAGAATCTGCAAAATATCCATTAAATATTCCCCTTATTTATTCGGATAAATTTATATCGAGCAATAAACCCACCCACGAGAACACATATTAAAGATAATGCGACAACTAAATCTGCCAAATAACTGGAAACTCCTATTGCCCTACTCATAGTATCGGCCCCAACAAATATTGAAGCAATAAATATAGCAGAAATAACAACACCAATTGGCGACAAGCCAGCTAACATTGCAACCACAATACCAGTATAGCCAAAGCCTGGAGATAAATCTGTTGTAAGGTATCCCCTCAATCCCGCAACTTCACTTACTCCGGCAAGGCCTGCAATAGCTCCTGAAACAATTGCAGCGCCCATGAATGTGCGTTTCACATTGATCCCCGCATGAAGTGCAGCTGAAGCATTTTCACCTACTGCCCTAATTTTAAATCCCCATATACTTTTTGATAAAAATAAATGAACTACTCCAGCAGAAATTAAAGCAATGATCAAACCCGTGTGTATTCTCATTCTTGGAATAAGTTGAGGCAATACACCATTATCTACAATTGGTTCAGATTGTGGCCAGCCCATTCCCATCGGATCTTTAAGTGGCCCCTCTAACATCATTTGTAAAAAAATAATTATAATAAAATTTAATAATAATGTTGTAACAACTTCGTCTGCTCCAAAACGTGTTTTTAAATAAGTTGGCGCTGCCATACCAACAGCACCAGCTAGAGCGCCAGTAAATAGAATAATAGGTATTAGAATAAACGAAGGTGCATCTATTAAACCCGTACCAACAGCAACAGCTGCCATCGCCCCAAGATATAATTGGCCCTCTGCTCCAATATTCCATAGTTTTGCTCGAAACGCTATTGTGGCTGCGAGACCAGTAAAAATAAGTGGCGTTGCTCTTGTTAACATCTCAGTAAAAGCAAACGTTGATCCAAATATACCTTTCGCCATTTGTGCATAAGCTTCAAAAATATTTGCACCTGCTAATGCTAGAGGTATTGCTGCGAATAGAATTGCAATGAACGCAGATATTATAGGAATGCCAATTGTCCATAATTTTGATGGCATTTCTCGAGGTTCAATACGTATCATGCACTTTCTCCTGCCATCATTAGTCCAATTGCCTCGCGGCCTGCATTATGTGCTTCAGTCAATGAACCGTTATGAATAACTATAATCCTATCTGACAATGCTATAATTTCGTCTAAATCTTCGGAAATAAGCCATATCCCAGCGCCCCGCTTACGCGCCTCCAACAAACGGCGAGCAACTTCGTTTGCAGCGCCTAAATCTAATCCCCGAGTAGGTTGATTTGCTAAAATCACAATTGGCCTGCATTCAAATACTCTTGCAAGAATTAACTTTTGTATATTTCCACCAGATAAGAGACTTGCTTTTGCATCGACACCAGGCCCTCTGATGTCATATTTTTCAATAAGCTCTTTTGCATTCTCATTAATTTCTTTGTTTTGCAAAAATCCCCGTGAGTTTATATCCTTATCGTTTAATCGCTCAATTATCAAATTTTCAGCTACTGACATTGCCCCAATTACGCCATCATGATGGCGATCTTCAGGAATACGGCCAACACCTAGAGATTGCATCTCATTTGGGGAAAAATATTTTATATTTTCTCCATTGATATTCAATGTTCCACTATCAGGCTCAAGCAAACCAGATATCAGTTTTGCAAGTACAGATTGGCCATTGCCAGAGACACCAGCGATTCCTACAATTTCATTCTGATGTATGGTCAAGTTACTCTTATTAAGTGAAGTTCTTGCGCTGTCACCATTTAAAGATATATCATTTAATTCTAAAATTGGAGTACCAATTTCTATCTTCTCTCTAGGATTTTCAATGGTATCTTCACCTACCATCATTCTTGCTATTACTCTCTCATTTGCATCTGAAGTTGCAATCTCTCCAACTTTTTCACCATGCCTCAAGACTGCTATTCTATCTGAAAATGTAAGAACTTCACGTAATTTATGTGAAATAAAAATCACAGATAAACCATCTTTGGTCATAGCTTTGATATTTTCAAATAATGTGTCTGCTTCTTGAGGGGTAAGAACCGCAGTTGGCTCATCAAGGACTAAAATCTTCACATCTTGGTAAAGAGCTTTTAATATTTCAACACGTTGCCTTTCACCAACAGTAAGTCTTCCAACTTTTTCATCAAGTGGGGCTGATAATCCAGTTTTATCCATAATTTTAGTAATTTTATTTCTTGCGTTTAAATGATCATGTCTCCATGCCCAGATTTTTTCAGATCCTAAAAGGACGTTATCAAGAACTGTAAGATTTTCAGCCAGAGTAAAATGCTGGTGAACCATTCCAATACCAGCATCCAGAGATGCTTGTGGATGTCCCAGTGTCAGTGGCTCCATTTTACCATCATCACCAAGGACATCTATTGAACCATTATCAGGAACATAATGACCAAATAACATATTCATTAAAGTTGTTTTTCCTGCACCATTCTCTCCCAAAAGTGAAAGAACTTCGCCACGGTATAAATCGATATTAACAGAGTTGTTAGCTACTACTGTACCAAATCGTTTTGATAAATTTTTAAGGGATAAGACGCGAGTATTTTTCATTATATAAAATACATTGGCCGGCTATTATAGCCGGCCAATTAAATTTATTTACCTGAAACAGGAGCGTCATCATTTATGACAACAGTATAACTACCATCCATAATAGCTGCTTCTTTAGCTTTTACCAAAGACACAATATCAGCAGGAACTAACGCTTCATCCAAAACCAATGATCCACCACCATGAGCCATAAAGCTATACTGCCCATAATCATCAGCAACGTATGTTCCACTTGAAACTCCTTTTATTGCAGTATCTACAGTGGCTTCCATATGCCAAATAGCAGATGCTAAAATAGTATTTGGATAATCAGCAGACGTATCTATTACATTTCCAATTGCCTTCATGCCTCTTTCAACAGCAGCATCAGAAACACCAAAACGTTCGGCATACATAACATCAGCGCCAGCATCCATCATAGCAAAAGAACTTTCTTTCGCTTTAGCTGGATCATACCAGCTATCAATAAAGTTAACTAAAAAAGAAACATCAGAGTTAGTTTCTTTTGCACCTTCCATGAAAGCATTCATTAATCTATTTACTTCTGGAATTGCATATCCACCTATCATTCCAATTACATTACTTTCACTTGCTGCACCTGCAATCATTCCTGAAAGATATGCTGGTTCATGTATAAAATTATCGAATACAGAGAAATTAGGTGCTTGAGGAGCGAATGAGGATCCCATCAAAAATGCTGTATCTGGATAATCAGCGGCAACTTTACGAGCAGCTCTTTCTAATCCAAAAACTTCTCCGACAATTAAATTAACTCCACTTTCAGCATATTCACGCATAACGCGTTCATAATCTGTATTTGATACATTTTCGGAATAAACATATTCAATATCACCACGTTCTTGCGCAGCATCTAATGCAATATGAATTCTACTGATCCATTGTTGGTCAACAGGTAAAGTAAAAATTCCAGCAACCTTCACATCATCCGCCATTGCCGACAATGGTGTCATTGCCATGGATAGCAATGTTGCGCCTGCTATTAAGACTCTTCTTGTTAATATGATTGGCAGTTTCATATTTTCCCCCTTTTTCATAAATTATTTTGATTACAATAATATCCATACATAATTTGACCAACCGGTCAAGATTATTGAACCATAGATTATGTAGATGCATAACATAGTATCAAAACAAATTTATGAACTTAAATTTTAGGCATTAAAAAAAATAATTATATTTTATAATAAATTTCAAATTATTTATAGCGGTTAACTAAGTTTTCTAATCGCTCCTGGCGACCCGATATAGGCTCTGGATTAATATTTTCACGTAAAACTTTTGAATAAATAGCATCAAGATCACTGTTTAAGATTTCTTTTCCATTGTGCGTATTCCAACCAGCATAGCGTTCATCCCTTAATGTTTCCAGCTTTCCATCTTCAAGCATTTTTGCAGCAGCTTTTAGCCCAGCCGCACAAACATCCATTGCGCCAATATGACTTAGTATCAAATCTTCCGGATCTAAAGACTGACGGCGCAACTTAGCATCAAAATTCGTTCCTCCATTTTGGAAACCACCCGCTTTCAGAACTTCATAATATGCTAGTGTTACTTCAGGTATATTATTAGGGAATTGATCTGTGTCCCACCCTGATTGATAATCATTTCTATTCATATCTATTGAGCCAAAAATGCCCAATTCTCTAGCAAGGGCCAGCTCATGTTCAAATGAATGACCTGCTAAAATAGCATGCCCCTGTTCAATATTCACTTTAACCTCATCTTCAAGATTAAAATCTTTCAAAAAGCCATAAACAGTTGCAACATCATAATCATATTGATGTTTTGTTGGCTCTTGAGGCTTTGGCTCAATCAATATGGTGCCGTTAAATCCAATTTTATGTTTATAATCAACAACCATTTGAAGCATGCGACCTGCTTGTTCACGCTCTCGACCCATATCAGTATTCAGTAAAGTTTCATACCCTTCACGACCACCCCACAAAACATAATTCTTTCCTCCCAACTTGTGTGTTGCATCAAGACAGGTTTTTATAGTTGCGGCACTAAATGCAAATACATCAGGATCTGGATTTGTTGCAGCACCTGACATATATCTTCTGTTAGAAAATAAATTTGCTGTTCCCCATAACAATTTTGTTTTTGACTGGGTCATTTTTTCTGCAAAATATTCAATTATTTCTTCAAGGTTTTGTGTGTTTTCAGAAAAATTATCACCCTCTGGGCGCACATCCGCATCATGAAAGCAGAAAAAAGGTACATCCAATATTTCAAACATTTCAAATGCAGTATCAGCTTTTAATTTTGCCTGCTTCATATCATTGCCAAACCATGGACGATCGAAAGTTTGACCACCAAATGGATCTCCACCTTCAAATGCAAATGAATGCCAATATGCAACTGAAAACCTTAAATGTTCTCTTAATGACTTTCCAAGCACAATTTCATCAGGATTATAATGAATAAGCATTGAAGCAAAACAAGGAGCGGTTTCATAAATACCTTTAATTTTATTATCGTAAATAGCTTTGGCCAAGTTTTGTGCGGTAAAATTTATCTCGAGATCCATAAGACTACCAAATTCAATGAACATATATTTGTCTCCACCTGGCTTGAATACTGGTTCTTCATAAATTTTTCCAATTATATTTTCATAAGTTAGTTTGCTTATTAATAAATCACTTTTAGCTTGTGTAAAAGCTCCGAAAACTGTATTGATTCTATTTGAAACTATCCCAATACCTGTGTCTTTAATTTCAAACAAAATATTAGAAATATCATTTACTTCACTTAATTGTTTTACAGAAACTTTTACAAAACCTTCATTTGTGAATTTAACTGCATTTCCAATTAAGTTTAACAATATTTGTCCTAATCTATTTGGGTCTCCAATAACAATTTTTGGAATGTTAGTATCTATATTTAATTCTAGAGATATTTTTTTCTCATTTGCTTTTATTTTCATTATTAGATGGCTTATAAAAAATTTTAAACGTATAAAAACGGATACCAGAAATTGGTTTATAGATGTTTTTTCTGCGGTATCTATGCTATATTTTGCTTTTCATTTATTTTGGGGAATCAATTATTACCGCATACCACTTTATAAAAGTCTGGGCTTAAAATCTGATTACACCACAGAACAACTTGTTGATGTCACTAAAAAACTAATTGTTATATCAAATAAGATTCATTCTGAAATCATTAAAAATGACAGCTTACCAGTTGCTATTCCATATAGCAAAAGTGAGATTTTAAAATTAGTCCCTTTAGGTTATAATAATTTAGAAAAGCACTATCCGCATCTTGAATACTACCCGAAAAGCATCAAAAAATCGTTATTTAGCTTACCACTAACTTATATGGGTTTTAGTGGTTATTTGAACCCATTGACTAATGAATCGCAGGTAGATGCTTTAATCCCTGTTTATATTTTTCCAACAACGGCCTCACATGAAATTGCGCACCAATTGGGATATGCTGCCGAAAATGAAGCTAATTTTATTGGTTGCTTGGCGGCCATTAATCATGATGATATTTATTTTAAATATTCAGGTTACACCTTTGCACTTCGCTTTTGTTTGAATGAAATTTACAGACGTGATGAAACCTTATTTGACTCCATTTCAGAAACTGTAAACAAAGGCATCTTAAAAAATTATAAAGAAATGCGTCTGTTTTGGGACGATTATAAGAATCCTGCCGAACCTCTTTTTAAAATAACCTATGGGACTTATCTGAAAGCCAACAAACAAGACAAAGGCATGGAAAGTTATAGCTATGTTGTAGCGCTCATGGTTAATTATTTTGAAAATAATTCTTTCTAATAAGTTAAAATAGACTTAATAAGTCAATAACTAAAACATAAAG
>ENA-UOYD01000175-UOYD01000175.1-marine-metagenome-genome-assembly--contig:-NODE-175-length-16758-cov-3.460164_pt1 | contig 16758 bp, 14 predicted proteins | sample MGYA00238169_ERZ767097 | MGnify/ENA primary metagenome ERZ767097 (study PRJEB28937, sample SAMN06267346) | marine metagenome | isolation source: Columbia River Estuary | place: USA:Columbia River Estuary... | reverse complement strand
CAGAAACCACCTATGTTTTCAGCTTTAAAAAAAGATGGAGTGCGTTTGTACGATATGGCTCGTGAAGGAAAAATAATTGAGATTGCTTCAAGAAAAATTACAATCAATGAATTTGAAATTACCAATATAAATTTACCTAAAGTTGAATTTAGGGTTGTTTGCAGCAAAGGAACTTACATTCGGTCATTGGCTTTTGACTTTGGGAAAGCATTGAAGTCTGGTGCTTATTTGTCTAAATTAAGGCGAACTAAAATTGGTGAATTTAATGTTGAAAATGCAAAAGAACCTTTGGTTTATATTGATGAGTTTTTAAGTTAGTTTACTTCAAAAAACGCCCTAACCAACTGTCCATAATATTAATTTCCCAATTATTTTCAAGTTCTTCTTTGGTAGTAATCATATTATCAAAAACAATTGTTTTAGATGAAACGCCTTTTTCTTTCATCATTTTTTTAAACTCAACAATGTCTTTATACTGCACAAACTCACCTTGTTTATAGCAAACGTTGATTTTATCGAGCAAAATAACTTCGTACTTTTTTTCTAGCTCTTGAATAAATACCGATAAAGCATCATGTGTTTTAAGACTTAAATTGATGTCAGTATTGTCAACTGAAATAACAATAAACCGATCGTATTTTAATTCATAAGCACAATTAAACAATTGGTCTTCATTGGTCCAACTGTTTAAAAATGCCTCAATATTTTCTTTTAATCCAGAAATTTCTTGTTCGTAAAATTTTCGGCTCGAAGGGAAAACCCATAGTTTACTCCACGTTGGGATTTCGTTAAAATCAACAATCATACTTATAAATTATGGCGTAAAGATAACTTAAAATTAAACTGTTAAAACGGATGCGCTTTCTAATAAATGAACAATATCACTTTGAATGTTTAGTCCTTTGTCTTTGTTGTACCAAAGTTGTAGATTTTTTTTAAATTCAGCATCCAAACCATTGTGTTTTTCTTTATAATCCTGTACCATTTTAGTTGCAATTGATGGCCGAGGACCCCAAGTATTCACTACTTCATTTTTATTATTTATAAGAATTACTTTCGGAATAGATTTGCTATCATTTGTTAAAAAAGCATTCATCAATTCATCATTTTCATCTCTGCAAACAAGCTTTAAATCTAATTTAGGAGAAGCTTCAGCTATTTTATTCAAAACAGGTAATACTTGTGCGGCATCACCGCACCAACCTTCAGCAAGTACTAATAACGAATAGTTTTCGGTTTGGTTATTTAGCGCCTGTCGCGTTGCTTCTGAAATTTGCAATGTTTTGTCTAATCTATCCATGCGCGCATGGTTTAACTTGCTATAATTTAGCAGATCTTCGCTTTGTTCTTTTCCTGTGGATCTTCCTTCAACCAACAATCCTTTTATCAAAGTTCTATAGGTTGAATATGACACTCCTTTTTTTAAGCTATTCTTTATTAGGCATTTATTCATTTTTTTTATTATATTTATGTTCAATTTTTGACGAAGCATAATACCAAATTTTACAATTTAAATTTGACTTATAATTCTTCTGCAAAAATATAATTTGATTTTGAATAAAAAATGTTACTTTTGTTACTTGACAAATAAAAGATAATATCATCTTAATGTCTTATGAATGACAATTGTCCTACCGCAATTAGTTGTGGCTTGTTACATTTGTTATGTATTTATAAACTTTAATAGTATAATTATGAAAAAAACCAAACTTATTTTTTCGCTTTTAACAGTGATTGCGCTTTTCATTACTTCTTGTGGTAGTGGAGAAAAAAAACAAGAAGTAACTGAAACTGCTATCGAAGAAGTTTCTGAAGCACAAGGTCAATCGACTGTTTCAGATGACGTCTCCGCTGCGAATGCACTACAAGTTGCAAAATCTATTGAAGATTTTTCAACCTTAGTTGCTGCAATTGAGGCAGCAGGAGTTGAGGATGCCGTTGTTAATGTTGGACCATTAACCATTTTTGCACCAGTAAATGCAGCTTTTGATAAACTTCCTGAAGGAACTGTTGCAACCTTATTATTGCCAGAGAACAAATCTAAATTGGCTTTTATTCTAACAAACCACGTTGCGCCTGCAAATTATCCAGATACACAATTAGCTAAAGAGGCTAAAAAGGGACGTAAATTGTACATGGCTTCTGGAAAATATTTGGTTGTTGAAGAAAAAGAAGATGGAATTTATGTAGGAGGAACAAAAATATTAAAAACAGTAAAAGTAAGCAATGGTTGGATACATGTAATTGACAATGTATTGGTGCCAGCCGAATAAATAATTAAAGATTAAATAAATAATTAAATGAAATTAAAAGTATTAGTATTAGCTATAATTGTAGCATTTGTATCTAGTTGTGGAGGTGGAGAAAAAAAGGCTGAAACAAATTCAGAATCTAAAGAAGAAGTAAAGGGAGCAGTTGAAGTAGATCCAATGCAAGACAAAGGTATTGGGCCAATTACATCCATTACGCTTGGAGAAATAGATGAAACTTTGGCAATTGAGGGTAAGGCTTTATTTGCAACGAAATGTTCAGCTTGTCACAAAATGAGTAAACGTTTTGTTGGGCCCGCTTTAATGGGTGTTACAGATAGACGTACCCCAGAATGGATTATGAATATGATTTTAAACCCAGAAGTTATGGTTGCTGAAAACCCGATTGCTAAAAAATTGTTGGCTGAATATTTATCGCCAATGGCAAATCAAAGTTTAACAGAATCTGAAGCTAGAGCAATTTTAGAATACTTTAGAACAAAAACTTCTTCTGATACGGATGAATAAAATAGAAAATAAACAATTAACAATAAATCAATAATAGTATGAAAACAATATTTAAATCTTTATTGGCGGTTACAGTACTTTCTATGGTGCTAAGTAGTTGTGGTAATGGAGACTCTAAGAAAAAAGGTGCTTTATCTAGCAATGCTGCTGAGAAAGTTTATGTAGCGCCAGGTGAACACGATGAATTTTATGCATTTATTTCGGGTGGGTTTAGTGGTCAACTTGCGGTTTACGGTCTTCCATCAGGAAGATTATTTAAAGTAATTCCTGTTTTTTCAGTTGATGCAGAAAAAGCATATGGTTTTAACGAAGAAACAAAACCAATGTTAAACACTTCACACGGTTTTATACCTTGGGACGATTCACATCATCCAGACATTTCTCAAACTGCGGGTGAATTAGATGGTCGTTATGTATTTATCAATGGAAACAACACACCTCGTATTGCAAAAATTGATTTAACAACCTTTGAAACAACAGAAATTATTGAAATACCAAATTCAGCAGGTAACCATAGTTCTTCTTTTGTGACTGAAAACACAGAATATGTTGTGGCAGGTACTCGTTTTAGTGTTCCTTATCCTCAAAAAGATATGCCAATTGCTGAATACAAAGGAAATTTTAAAGGAGCCTTAACTTTTATTTCTGTTGATCCTAAAGATGGCGCTATGGATATTAAGTTCCAAATTATGATGCCTGGATTTAACTATGATTTATCGCATCCAGGAAGAGGTGCTTCTCACGGCTGGTTTTTCTTTACTACATACAATACTGAAGAAGCAAACTCTTTATTAGAAGTAAATGCTTCTCAAAATGATAAGGATTTTATTGCAGCTATCAATTGGAAAAAGATTGAAGAATATGTAAATAATGGCGGAGGGACAAAAGCGCCAGCCAACTATGCCCATAATGTTTATAGTGATGAAACTCACACGGCTACTTCTACAATGAGAAAAGAAGTTTTAATTGTAAATCCAAGCGATGTTCCTGGAGCTATATATTTTATGCCAACTCCAAAATCTCCTCACGGTTGTGATGTTGATCCATCTGGTGAGTATATTGTTGGTAGTGGTAAATTAGCGGCAGAGTTAACAGTGCATTCATTTAGCAAAATGTTAAAAGCTATTGATGAGAAAAAATTTGATGGAGATGCTTACGGAATTCCTATTTTACAATATGAAGCTACATTAGCGGGTGCTGTAAAACAACCAGGTTTAGGACCACTTCATACTGAATTTGACGGAGAAGGATATGCTTATACTACTTTCTTTATTTCTTCAGAAGTTGTAAAATGGAAATTAGGAACTTGGGAAGTTATTGATAGAAAACCAACATATTATTCTGTAGGTCACTTAATGATTCCTGGAGGAAACTCACGTAAACCATTTGGAAAATATGTATTGGCAATGAATAAAATTACAAAAGACCGTTATTTACCAACGGGTCCTGAAGTAACCCAATCTGCTCAATTGTATGATATTTCTGGTGAAAAAATGGAATTATTGTTGGATTTCCCAACTATTGGAGAGCCTCATTACGCAGCAGGAATACCAGCAAGTATCATCAAAGAGAGATCTAAAAAAATATATAAATTAGAAGAAAACAAACACGAATTTGCGGTAAAAACAGAAGCTGAAGCTAAGGTTGTTAGAAAAGGAAATGAAGTTCATATTTATATGACAATGATTCGTTCTCACTTTGCACCTGATAACATTGAAGGTGTTCAAGTTGGGGATAAAGTATTTTTCCACGTAACAAACTTAGAGCAAGATTATGATGTGCCTCATGGAATTGCTATGATTGGAGCTCAAACTTCTGAGTTGTTAATTATGCCAGGACAAACTGAAACTTTTATTTGGGAACCTCAACAAGTTGGTGTTTGGCCATTTTATTGTACAGATTTCTGTTCTGCATTGCACCAAGAAATGCAAGGATATGTTAGAGTTTCTCCAAAGGGCTCTAATGTGCCATTAAGCTTTACCTTAGATGGTGATGCCGTTGATGCTGAATAATATTTTTTAGATTGACTTTATTCAAAAAACGGGTAGTATTATTTACTGCTCGTTTTTTATTAAAATAAATAAGATAAAAACATCTTTTTATGTAAGGTTTGTCACATATTTTAACGTTGTTATTTAGTAAATTTATACAAAAATCTTCTTAAAAAACAATTTAGAAATTTAACTTAAAAAAAATGAAAAAATCTAGAATATTAATGACGGTAGGCTCTTTGCTGTTGCTAGGATTGTTTGTGTTTCCTTTGTGGAATATTACCTTAGAGGCCCCTCAATATCCAATTCCTTTAGGGATGGACATTCACATTAATAAATTTGTTGACACACATGAGTTTGATATTAAAAACATCAATTTAATGAACCATTATGTGGGTATGCAATACATTCCAGAAACCATTCCGGAGTTTAAAATATTCCCTTGGGTAATTGCTATTATGGTTGCTTTGGGAGTTGTAATTGGTTTAAAGGGCAATTATAAATTGTTTTTAGTGTGGTTTATTTTAATGAGTATTTTAGGGGTTGCAGGCATGTATGATTTTTATTTATGGGAATATGACTACGGTCATAATTTAAACCCTAAGGCAATTATGAATTTTAAAAATCCTGATGGTTCGGTAATGGGTTTTCAACCACCATTATTTGGTACTAAATATATTTTAAATTTCACAGCGCATTCCTATCCAAGAACAGGCGCTTATTTTTTGTTTATAGGTATGTTAATGACGTTTGTTTCCTTTTTTATTGGAAAAAAAGAAGCCAAAGCATAAATTAGTTTATATGTTAAAACAAGTGTGTTTTTTAAAAATATACTTGTTTTATTGTATATTTCAGAACTAAAAAAATCAAAAGTAATGAAAATCAATTTTCTAAAACCATTCGCTGGTATATTTATACTATTGCTTACAATTTCTTGCAAAGTTGAACCAGAAGCTATTGTATATGGGAAAGACCAATGTAGTTTTTGCATGATGAATATAGTAGATAAAACACATGCGGCTCAATATGTTACAAAAAAAGGAAAACAGTTTAAATTTGATGCCGTTGAATGTTTGGTAAACGATTTAAGTAATAAAAATGATGATGAATTAGCCCTAATTTTAGTTGCAAATTATGCAAATCCTGGTGAAATGATTGATGCAAAATCTGCAACATATTTAATAAGTTCAGGAATTAAGAGTCCCATGGGAGCTAATCTTTCTGCAATATCAACTTCTGAGAAAGCTGAGGAACTTCAACAAAAGTTTACAGGTGAAATTTATACCTGGAAAACTTTAAAAGCACGTCTTTCCGATAAATAACAATGAAAAACTATCTTTTTATTTTTTTACTACTTTGCTGCACATTACTTCATGCAAAACAAATTGAAGTGTGTAAATCTTGCACGATTTCAACCATAAAACAAGCGGTTGAAATAGCGGAAGATGGGGATGAAATTTTCATAAAAAAGGGTGTTTATAAAGAAAATGATATTGAAATAAACAAATCGCTAACCATTTCTGGGGAAGAAGGAACAGTTATAGATGGCACAAATAAAGGAAGTATTTTACACATTACAGCCAATAATTTTGTGTTGCGGAATCTTAAAATAATCAATGTGGTGGTTAGCTATACAAAAGATTATGCCGCTATAAAAGTTGTTCGCTGTAAAAATTTCACCATTGAAAATATAGTACTCGATGAAGTTTTTTTTGGTATTTTAATTGAAAAATCACACAATGGAAAAATTTTAAACAATAAAATATCGAGTATTGCAAAAGATGAAGCCAATTCTGGAAATGGCATTCATATTTGGCACAGTTCAAATATGGAAGTTGTTGGAAACGAGGTGTATGGGATGCGTGATGGTATTTATTTTGAGTTTGTTTCGGAGAGTAAAATACACAATAATTTAAGCCATAATAACATTAGATATGGTTTGCATTTTATGTTTTCAAACAATGATACTTATTATAATAATGAATTTAAAAATAATGGTGCAGGTGTAGCTGTTATGTTTTCAAAATTCATCACCATGTATCAAAATAAATTCACACATAATTGGGGTTCGGCATCCTATGGTTTGTTGCTAAAAGAAATCTACGATACGCAAATTTACAACAACACTTTTGAAGAAAACACCATTGGAATTAAAGGTGAAGGTTGTACCAGAATCAATTATAAAAACAATACTTTTATTAGAAATGGCTGGGCAATTAAAATTGCAGGTGCTTGTTATGCCAATATTTTTGAGCAAAACGACTTTTTGCATAATTCACTGGATTTGGCATACAATACAAAGGTCAACGACAACAGGTTTGAAAATAATTATTGGAGCGAGTATACTGGTTATGATTTAGATAAAGATGGCGTGGGTGACATTCCTTATCGCCCTGTGAAATTGTTTTCATATATTGTAAATGCAACGCCAGAAGCATTGGTTTTATTAAGAAGTTTATTTGTGGATATTATCAATTTTTCGGAAAAAGTTTCACCGGTTTTCACACCTGATGATTTAATGGATAAAAAACCAATAATGAAAAGAATAAATGATTGAATTTAAAAATTTACATAAAAGTTTTGGAAAATTAGTTGTTCTAAACGACTTAGATTTAAACATAAATGAAGGTGGAATTTTCGCCATTCTTGGACCTAATGGTTCTGGTAAAACAACCTTAATAAAGTGTTTGTTGGGGATGGTTATTCCGCATAAGGGTAAAATTACCTATAACAACAAAAGTGTTTTAGGAAAATGGGACTATAGAAACGATTTAAATTATTTACCTCAAATAGCAAATTTTCCACCCAATTTAACGGTAAAAGAGCTGATTGAGATGGTGAAAAATTTGCGCCCAAAACAATCAAATGAAGAAGATTTAATCAATCTTTTTGGATTGAATGATTCACTTCAAAAAAAGTTGGGAAATCTTTCTGGTGGAACAAAACAAAAAGTAAACATTGTTTTAACCTTTATGTTCGACAGCGATTTAATCATTTTAGATGAGCCAACGAATGGATTGGATCCAATTGCTCTAATTCATTTAAAAGAGCTTATTCAAAAAGAAAAAGCAAAAGGAAAAACAATTTTAATTACGACTCATATTATGAGTTTTGTAAATGAAGTTGCCGATGAAATTGTATTTTTATTAGATGGTAAAATATATTTTAAAGGAACTGTTGATGAGCTTAAAAAACAAACCAATAACGATAATTTAGAACACGCAATTGCCAATTTAATAGCGAAACAATATGCTTAAAATATTAAAATACAGTTTTTACGATTTAATGCGAAGTCGTTGGAGTTATGTGTACTTTTTATTCTATTTAATTTTGGGATTTGTATTGTTATTTTTAAACAACGATGTAAACAAAGCTGTCATTACTTTAATGAATATCATAATTGTTTTAACACCGCTCATTGGAACCATTTTTGGCGTAATGTACTATTACAATTCAAGAGAATTTACGGAACTTTTATTAGCCCAACCCATCAATAGAAAAAAGATTTTTATGGGTCAATATTTGGGAATATCCATCTCTTTAACCTTAAGTTTAGTGTTGGGTTTAGGAATTCCATTTGTATTGTATGGTTTGTTTAAATCTGCTGCTATTTTCAATTTCGGATTGCTGTTAGTTGTAGGTTCTTTTTTAAATTTCATATTTGTAGCACTTTCATATAATATTGCACTTTCAACTGAAAATAAGATTAAAGGATTTGGGTATGCTATTTTAATGTGGTTGTTTTTGGCAGTTATTTATGATGGTATTTTCTTAATTTCATTGATACTATTTGATGAATATCCTTTAGATAAATTTTCACTGATAGCAACCATGTTAAATCCAATCGATTTATCTAGGATTTTAATTTTGTTGAAACTTGATATTTCAGCACTTTTAGGTTATACAGGAGCCGTTTTCCGAAAGTTTTTCGGAACCAATCTAGGAATGTTACTTTCTATGTCAATTCTAGTTTTTTGGGTGTTAATTCCTGTGCTTAGAATAAATTTAAAACTTCGTAAAAAAGATTTTTAAGATTATTTTTTATAACGAATTTAGAGTGCTATTTTTGTTTTTTATAAATAATCTTAACTATGGAAAACAATTTACAAGATTCAAATTTCACCCAAAAACAGCTAGACATAAGCCAGGGTGTTTCAGTTTATTTAACAAAAGTGTATAACTGGATGGCTATAGCATTATTGCTTACAGGTATAGTTGCTTATGTAACTTCACAATCAGAAGCAATGGTTCAAGCAATTTTTGGAAGTAAGATATTGTTTTTTGGAATCATCATTGGAGAATTGGCATTGGTAGGTTATATTTCAGCTAGAATTCACAAATTGAGTTCGTACAATGCAACCTTGTTATTTTTAGCTTATACAGTTTTAAATGGGCTTACTATGGCGGTTATATTTTTGGCCTATACTTCAGCATCAATAGCTTCAACATTTATGATTACTGCCGGAACTTTCGGGATTATGAGTATTTATGGTTATTTTACTAAAAGTGACTTAACCAAAATTGGTAATTTAGCTTTTATGGCATTAATAGGTATCATTATCGCTTCTGTTGTAAATATGTTTATGCAAAGTGAAATGATGTCTTGGGTGATCTCCTATTTAGGAGTCGCAATATTTATCGGCTTGACAGCTTATGATACGCAAAAACTAAAAAGAATTGCAATAAATGGTTTTGAAAATGAAGAGAGTATGGAGAAAAATGCCATTTTAGGAGCTTTAACTTTATACTTAGATTTCATTAATTTATTTTTGTTTTTATTGAGAATTTTAGGAAACAGAAAATAAATTAATATTTTAGTTTTAAAAGTTTATTTTCTTGAATTTATTATCTTATTACTAAAGCTATTTGATTAAAAAACCAATTTTAAAATGGCTGTTGGAACCAACATAAATGAAAACATATAAACCAAAAGGTAGGTTAACTGCACAAGCATATATTGAAGGTGTTTTAAAAGGAGATAGAGTGCTGTTATCCAGAGCAATTACCGTTATTGAAAGCAATTTGGAAAGCGATAAACTGCTTGCTAAAGACATTATACAAGCCATTTTACCAAAGTCTGGAAACTCCATTAGAATTGGTATTACAGGTGTTCCTGGTGTTGGTAAAAGTACTTTTATTGAAGCCTTCGGAAAACATTTAATTACGCAAGGAAAACGGGTTGCTATTTTATCAATTGACCCAAGTAGTCAGCGTTCAAAAGGCAGTATTTTAGGTGATAAAACCCGTATGGAAGAGTTGGCGAATATGGAAGAAGCTTATATTCGCCCTTCAGCATCTGGAGATACTTTGGGTGGGGTTGCCAACAAAACTGGTGAAACCATGCTTTTATGTGAAGCAAATGGTTACGATGTTGTTTTAATTGAAACGGTTGGAGTAGGGCAAAGTGAAACTGCAGTGCATGGAATGACAGATTTCTTTTTATTGTTAATGCTCTCTGGTGCTGGTGATGAATTGCAAGGTATTAAAAAGGGCATTATGGAAATGGCCGATATGGTGGTCATTAATAAGGCAGATGGCGATAATATTCGTATGAGTGAAATGGCACGTTTGCAATATCAAAACGCATTGCACATTTTTCCGCAATCTGAATCAGGTTGGAGTCCTCTTGTAAGCACTGCTTCAGCTATAAAAAACATTGGAATTTCAAATGTTTGGGATGAAATTGTGAAGTTTAAACTACAGGTTGATGAAAATGGTTATTTCTTAAAAAACAGAAAACATCAACAAATTAATTGGATGTATAACAATATTAATGAAGAATTAAAACGTTTGTTTTATGGTTCTAAAAATATTGCAAGTCATTTAAAAACCCTAGAAATGCAGATTATTTCCAATAAAATTTCACCTGTAAAAGCGGCTCAACAAATTATTGAAGAGTTTAAAAGTTCTTTTTAAAAGGTTTTAGAATTAAAAATTGCAGACTTAATGAATTGTTTCTCACTTAAAATATTTTGAATAACAAATCTTTATTGAATTCATTATATTTGGAGATCTTATAATAAATAGAATTAAATTCTTTAAACAATAATTTAAAAACACACGCTATATGACCTCAAAAATAAGTATTTATATATGTATGTCTTTATTAATTGTAGCTCATACAATGATGGCTCAAAGCAGGGAAGTTTTTGAATTAACTACTTGGAAATTTCAAAAAGCAAGTCAGGAAAATGGTTTTGAAGTAAATTTTGATGATTCAAAATGGGAAACAGTAAGGGTGCCTCATGATTGGGCGATATATGGACCTTTTGACAAAGAAATAGACAAACAAATTGTAGCGATTGTTCAAAATAAAGAAGAAATTGCTTCGGAAAAAACGGGTAGAACAGGATCTTTACCTCATATCGGCACTGCTTGGTATCGCAATAAATTTAAGCTTCCGAAATATGAAAAAGGGAAAAAAGTAATCTTGCTTTTTGAAGGGGCAATGAGCGAACCAGAAGTTTTTTTAAATGGTGAAAAAGTTGGTGAATGGGCTTATGGCTATAGCTATTTTTATTTTGATATAACAGCATTTATTGCTGAAGGTGAAAATACACTGGCTGTTAAACTTACCAATAAAGAATTTGCCTCACGTTGGTATCCGGGAGCTGGTTTGTATCGTAAAGTGCGTATCATTGTTAAAAATGAAGAAAGCATAGATCAATGGGGAACTTTTATCACAACTCCATTTATAAGTGAATCAGAGGCGCAGGTGAATATCAAAACAAAAGTGTCTGGTGAAAATCTAACTTTGGTTACTACTGTTTTTGATGCAGCTGGAAAAGAAGTTTCTTCAAACAAAACACAAACTATTTTTGGTAATGAATTTGAGCAAAACTTAAAAGTGAACAATCCAAAATTATGGAGTCCTGAGACACCATATTTGTATACAGCAGTTACTCAATTATTCGTTAAAAACGAACTAAAAGACTCGCTAAGCACCCGTTTTGGAATCAGAGAAATCAACTATGATGCTAAAACAGGCTTTCGTTTAAATGGAGAAATAACAAAGTTTAAGGGGGTTTGTTTGCATCATGATTTAGGACCTATTGGTACTGCAGTAAATAAGTCTGCCTTAAGAAGACAGTTGACCATTTTAAAAGATATGGGCTGTAACGCTATAAGAAGCTCACACAATATGCCTTCCATTGAGCAATTAGAGTTGTGTGATGAAATGGGATTCATGTTTTTGGCTGAAAGCTTCGATGAATGGGCAGTTCCAAAAGTTGAAAATGGTTACAATCGTTTTTTTGATGAATACGCAGAGAAGGATGTTGTAAATTTAGTACACGCAACCAGAAACCATCCAAGTATTGTGATGTGGAGTTCAGGAAATGAAGTGCCAGATCAATGGGGAGCAGCAGGTGTAAAACGGGCTAAATGGCTACAGGATATTTTTCACAGAGAAGATCCAACACGTCCGGTTACCGTTGGAATGGATCAGGTACAAAATACTTTAGAATCTGGTTTTGGTGCTTTGCTGGATGTTCCAGGTTTAAATTACAGATTACAATTATACGAAGAAGCCTTTGAAAAATTTCCACAAGGGTTTATTCTAGGATCAGAAACAGCTTCAACAGTAAGTTCAAGAGGAATTTATAAATTTCCAGTTGAAAAGGCGAGTATGAAACAATACGATGATTTTCAAAGTTCATCCTACGATTTAGAATATTGCAGCTGGTCTAACGTACCCGATGACGATTTTGTGTTACAAGATGATAAACCTTGGGTGATTGGTGAATTTGTATGGACTGGGTTTGATTATTTAGGCGAACCAACACCATATGATGAAATGTGGCCTTCACGAAGTTCGTACTTTGGAATCAATGACTTGGCAGGTTTGCCAAAAGATCGTTTTTATTTATATCGTAGTCGTTGGAATACAAAAGATGAAACACTTCACATTTTACCACACTGGAATTGGGGAGGAAGAGAAGGAGAAGTTACACCCGTTTTTGTATACACCAACTATGACAGTGCTGAACTTTTTGTAAATGGAAAGAGCATGGGGATTCAAACAAAAAACAATGAGACACCTCAAAACAGATATCGACTCATGTGGATGGATGTTAAATATGAACCAGGAACATTAAAAGTAGTGGCATTTGATAAACAAGGAGATAAAGCAGCAGAAAAAGAAATTCATACTGCTGGTGAACCCTATCAAATTATATTGCAACCAGAAGTAAGTGTTATAAAAGCCAATGGTGAAGATTTGGCCTACGTAACAGTATCAGTAGTTGATAAAAACGGAAACCCTTGTCCAACAGCTACCAATCAGTTAAAATTTAGCGTAAAAGGTAAAGGAACTTATAGAGCAGCTTGTAATGGTGATGCTACTTCATTAGAAATGTTTCATTTACCAACAATGAAATTGTTTAGTGGGAAATTGGTTGTTTTGGTTCAATCAACAAATGAAACAGGTGAAATAACATTAATGGTTACAGGTAAAGGATTGAAAAAGGGTAAAATTATTTTAAATTCGAGCAATTAAGAAATAATAAATTTAATTTCTTAAATTACATCTTCAATAAATTTATATTATAAAATAATCCATTTTCATAAATTGAAATTCATTAAAAATACAATTCTATATATTCTACTCTTCACTTCTTTATTAACGGAGGCTCAAGAATTGCCGCCAATTCAAAATTTTTCTTCAAACGATTATAATGCCGAAAATCAAAACTGGGCTATTTCGCAATCCGATGATAAATTTATATATGTTGCCAATAATAGTGGTTTGCTTGAGTTTAATGGTGCCGAATGGAAACTGTATCCCTCACCAAATAATGCAACGCTAAGATATGTAAGTGTAATTGATGCTAAAATTTACACGGGTGGCTATATGGAGTTTGGTTACTGGGAAAAAGATGAGTTTGGTAATTTAATTTACACCTCTTTGAGTAAAGACATTAAGGATGATTTTATAGAAGAGGATTTTTGGAAAATTTTAAAATTTGATTCGTTTATTTTATTTCAATCATTAAAACGGCTTTATATCTATGATACAAATAATCATTCATTTAAAATTATAGAATCTGAGATATCCTTACCAAAACTTTTTAAGATTAAAGAAAGTATCTACTATCAAAAAATAGGAGAGGGCGTTTTTAAAATTGAAAATGGAGAGCCTATTTTAATTTCCAATGACCCCATTTTACAGAAGAATATTTTAGTAAATATTCTTGAAATCAATAATGAATTGTTATTTCAAACGCAAGAATTTGGAACCTATCGATTTGTTGGTGGTACCCTTTTAAAATGGGAGATTCCAGCCAATAAGATCATATCTAATTTAAGTATTTATAGCAGTATTCAATTACAAGATGGTACTATAGTTATTGGAACTATTTCCAATGGAATTTTTCATTTAGATAAAAATGGAACCGTTATTAATTCAATAAACCAGGAAAATGGATTGAATAACAATACGGTACTTTCTATGTTTGAAGATATAGATAATAACCTTTGGCTTGCTTTAGATAATGGCATTAGTGTGATTAACTTTAATGCTCCCTTTAGCGTATATAATGATTTAAAAGGGAAGTTGGGATCAGTTTACGCTTCAGCAATATTTAATGATCAATTGTATTTAGGTACCAATCAGGGACTATTTTATAAGAATGTAAATTCAGAAGAAGATTTTAAATTTATCAATAATACTTATGGGCAAGTATGGTGTTTAAAAGTGATTGATAATACACTTTTTTGTGGGCATAATTCGGGGACGTTTATTGTAAATAACGATAGTGTTGAGTTGGTTTCAAGTATTTTGGGAACCTGGGATATTAAAGCGATTAAAAATAAAAATTTATTACTGCAGGGAAATTACAACGGACTTAGTGTTTTAGAAAAAAAAGCTGGAAAATGGCAATTTAGAAATAGACTTAAAGGGTATTCAATTTCAAGCAGATTTTTTGAGTTTAAAAATGAAAAGGAACTGTTTGTAAATCATGAGTATAATGGGGTAATAAATGTTACGGTTGATAAAGATTATACTCAAGTGCTAAATTATGCAATGGATAGAAATGTTCCGAAAAGCTTAAAATCGGCACTTGTAAATTATAACAATCAATTGCTTTACACTTCAAATCAGGGTTTTTTTAAATACAATAAAGAGCAAAATGCTTTTATAAATGATGCCGTTTTAAGCAAAATTTTCACTGAGAATGATACCTATGTTTCTGGAAAATTGATTGTTAATGCTGAAACAAATACGCTTTGGGGGTTTTCAAAAAACAGTATCATATACTTATCACCTGGAAAATTAGACAATGTTTTAAGAGCAAATAAAATTGCCTTACCAACTTCTTTAAGAAATTTTATATCAGGATTTGAGTCTGTAATTCATTTGAACAATAGGGTCTATTTATTTGGAACTTCAAGAGGGTATATTAAAATAGATTTGGATAAATTAACGGATAATGATTTTTATATTAACATAAATTCAATTCAGAAAAGCATTTTAAATGCTGAAAAGAGTCATGTTATTTTAAATGAAAGAAGTGAATTTAAATGTACTGAAAACAACTTGTATTTTCAATATGGTGTGGCTGAATTTGATAAATACATTGATGTGAATTACCAATATCAGTTGGAAGGAATGTACAATGAATGGAGTAACTGGTCTACAAATTCTGAGGCTTCGTTTGAAAATTTACCCTATGGGGATTATACCTTTAGAGTGAAAGCAAAAGTTGGGGATCAAGTATCAGAAAATAGTGCTTCCTATTCTTTTACAATTAATAGACCTTGGTATCTTTCAAATCTGATGATTGGTTTTTATATTGTATTCTTTATTATATTAATTGGGGTAGTGCATCTTATTTATAAAAGAAATTTTAATAAACAAAAGAGGTTGTTATTAATCAAAAAACAACGCGAGCATGCATTTAGTCAATTGGAAAATGAAAAAGTAATTATGAAGTTGAGAAACGATAAGTTACAACATGAAATAGATAGTAAAACACGTGAACTTGCCAGTTCAACAATGAGTATTATTAAAAAGAATGAAATTTTAAATACGATTAAAAGTGAGTTGGTTGAGGTCAAAGATGCTAATAATATTAAACCCGTTCTTAAAATTATAAATAAAAACCTTTCTAATACTGACGATTGGGAGGTGTTTCAGGAGGCATTTAACAATGCCGATAGCGATTTTCTGAAAAAGGTTAAAATAGCCCACCCAATATTAACACCAAACGACCTTCGTTTATGTGCCTATTTAAGATTAAATTTAGCCTCGAAAGAAATTGCCCCATTATTAAATATTTCAGCTAGAAGTATAGAGATAAAAAGATACCGTTTGCGTAAAAAAATGGACTTACCGCACGAAAAAAGCCTTGTTGAGTATATTTTAGAGTTATAATAGACACATCAATTACTAAAAACACCTATACATTACCACAACATTTCAATAACTACAACGTCGTAGTGTTTAGTTTCTTTGCTTTTTTTCAAACCTGTTTTGCCCTTATAGAAATGCAAGTTTTAAGCTATATAGCTTATTAGTAGTGTTATATTAACTTATAATTATAGTATATTAATTTCATTTTTTTTCAACTGTTAGGTTTTTGTATAGGCTCATTTTAAGAATTCTTTAACGATTAGACCTACTTTTATCTAAATCAAAATTTAATTAATATATGAAATCACTTTTATTATCATTTTTTCTATGTTTTGCAAGTATTGTCACATACTCGCAGACAAATGAAATTCAAGGAACCGTTTCGGATAAAGACGGGAATCCTTTACCAGGAGTATCAATTGTTGTGAAGAACACAACAAATGGAGTGACTACAGACTTTGACGGTAATTTTACATTGCCAAACATTCAAAGTGGAGAAACACTAATTTTCTCATATCTTGGGTTTTCAACCAAGGAGATTGTAGTAAGTAATTTTAACGCAATGACGGTTATTCTTAACGAAGACACTCAAAGTTTAGAAGAAATAGTAGTTGTGGGTTATGGTACTCAAAAGAAG
>ENA-UOYD01000174-UOYD01000174.1-marine-metagenome-genome-assembly--contig:-NODE-174-length-16908-cov-2.757234_pt1 | contig 16908 bp, 13 predicted proteins | sample MGYA00238169_ERZ767097 | MGnify/ENA primary metagenome ERZ767097 (study PRJEB28937, sample SAMN06267346) | marine metagenome | isolation source: Columbia River Estuary | place: USA:Columbia River Estuary... | reverse complement strand
TGAAAAATTGGTCATTCGAAAGTTTCAAAGAGCGTTTCGGAAAGTGTAAGTTTAGGGTGACCGGAAACAATAGACTTAAATATGATTATTATTACCATTACATACATTCACCAAAACATAGACAAGATGATGAACCGATATTTATATTTGATAGTACGTTTGCGGATAAAGGTAAAAAAATGAGAGAACTTCTGAATGAATACACAATACCCGAATGGTTCGATGAAGATCTTTTCGATTGCTTATCTGAAGAAGAACGACCAAACTTTAGATGGTTGTTGCTGAGTACAAGAGGAGCTGGTACATCACTCCATGTAGACCCAGTGTGTACGAGCGCATGGAATACCATGATACAGGGAAAGAAACGATGGATATTATTTCCACCCAAAACTTTTAAATCTGAGGATGACTTCGATTCGATTATGCGAGGCGCTGAATGGTTTCTGAAAGAATACCCCAAATACAAACACTTACCACATAAGGATATCATACAACTTCCAGGTGAAACCGTCTTTTTACCGAGTGATTGGTGGCACATAACTGTAAACTTTGAGGATTCTATCGCTGTCACACAAAATATTCTCACACCCAATAATTTCGATAAAGCCAGGGAGCAAGTCTATGATGCATTACCTAAAGTGTACCTGAAATGGATACGAATTTTAAATGAGAATAGAATGAAAACAATTTTAAGAATGTTATTAACTGCTGTAGCTGTGATGGTTATTGCTAAATTTTTACCAGGAGTTGAAGTAACCGATTTTACCAATGCTATGTTTGTTGCCATTGTTTTAGGTTTTTTAAGAATAACCGTGCAACCGTTATTAGTGCTGCTAACACTACCGGCAACAATACTTACTTTAGGCTTATTTTTATTGGTTATAAACGCTATCATTATAATGCTAGCAGGTTATTTTGTTGATGGTTTTACAGTAAATGGTTTTTGGATAGCCTTTCTTTTTAGTATCTTATTGTCTGTTTTTCAATCAATCTTATATTCTTTTTTAAGAGAAAATAATCAAAGATAGTTGAATTTGAACGAATTAAATATTTGAAAAGTGCATAAAAAGTAGTAATTTTGCACCCAATTTTAAGGATTTTTAGATTAAAACAACATAAAGATGAATATTACAAAAGAGAATGTTGATGCATTAAATGCAGTAGTAAAAGTTGAAATTTCTGCTGCTGATTATCAAGATAAAGTAGCGAAAATTTTACAAGATTACCGTAAAAAAGCTGATATTCCTGGATTTAGAAAAGGACAAGTACCTTTAGGAATGGTGCAAAAACAATACGGAAAATCTATTATGATTGATGAAGTTAATAAATTACTTCAAGAATCATTAAATAATTTTTTAATTGAAGAAAAATTAGACATTTTAGGAAATCCATTGCCTAAAATGCAAGATGATTTTTCCTGGGATGCAGACGATTATTCATTCGAATTTGAACTTGGATTAGCTCCTAAATTTGAAGTGAATTTAGATGCAAAAAAGAAAGTTACGAAGTATAATATTGTAGCTGATAAAGAATTGATTGATAAAGAAGTTGTAAATATTCAAAAACGTTTTGGTAAAATTGTACCTCAAGAAAATGTAGTTGAAGGTGTAAATATTACAGGGACCTTTGTTAATGAAGAAAAAGAAATCAACAAAAAATCTACAATTGCATTTGATACTATTGATGGAAAATCAAATCAAAAATTGTTTAAAGGTGCTAAAATAGGCGATGTTATTGAATTGAATTCGAAAGGATTGTTTGATGATGCTCATAAATTAATGGGAGCTTTAGGTTTAACGCACGACGAAATTCATGGATTAGAGATTCCTTTAACTTTTACAATTGAAGAAATTAATACTACTGAACTTGCTGAAGTAAATCAGGAATTATTAGATAAAGTTTTTGGACCTGATGTGGTAAAAACAGAAGAAGAATTAAGAGCCAGAATTAAAGAAGATGCTGAAAAGCAATTTCTAACTCAGGCTGATCAGCAATTGTTAAACGCAGTTACTGAATATTTAGTTGAAAACACAAAATTTGAGCTGCCTGCTGAATTTTTGAAAAAATGGTTGGCAGTTGCTGGTGAAAAACCAATGACTACTGAACAAGCTAGTGAAGAGTACGAAAAATCGGAAAAAGGTTTACGTTACCAGTTAATCGAAGGGAAGGTGTTGAAAAATAACAATATAAAACTTGATTTTGAAGAGTTAAAAGACTTTACAAAAGGTTTTGTAAAAGTGCAAATGGCTCAATACGGACAATTAAATCCTGAAGAAAAGGAATTGGATGATATTGTTCAACGTGTTTTAAGCAATCAAGATGAAGCTAAACGTTTACAAGAACAATTGGTAAGCCAAAAATTGTTGACTTTCTATAAAGAGAACATTACTTTTAAAGAAAAAGAAGTGAACTATGAAGAATTTGTAAAAGAAGTTTACAAATAAAAAATAAAGTAAATTCATAAAAAAACTCCTTAAAGAAATTAAGGAGTTTTTTTATGCGTTAAATTATTTACGCTTTTGACCTCTGGTTTTAGGTTTTTTGTATTTTTTGGCAATTTCTCTTCTGTAAGAACCGCCTAAATTTACACGAGAATTTTTTTCTTTTTTCTCGTGAAATGCTGGTCCGCTTGGCTCAGCGATAGTTCGTTTTACAACTTTTTCTGGAGCTTCTTTGGTCTTTTCCTCATCAATTAATTGAGATGAAATTTCAATGACTTCCGGTAAATCTAAAACTTCAATTTCCCTGTTCATCAACAATTCAATTTCACCTAAAAAGTCAGCTTCTTCTTCAGTAAAAAATGAAATAGCAATCCCTTCCTGTTCAGCTCTACCAGTTCTTCCAATTCTATGAATATAATTTTCAGGTTCATTGGGAATGTCGAAATTTATAACGTGTGTTACATTGGTCAAATCTAACCCACGGGCAATAATATCGGTTGCAATTAAGACTTTAAAAAAGCCCATTTCAAAGTTTTTTACGGAGCGTAAACGGTAATTTTGAGTTTTATTGGAATGAATAACGTCTGTTTCGCCAGGCAATAAAATTTCTAATTCTTCATATAAAATATTGGCTTGTTTTTTGTTTTTTACAAACACTAAAACTTTGTTATAGGTTTCTTTATCCCTTAATAAATCTACTAAAAAATTAACTTTTGTATAAAAATTAGGTATTGGGTATGCCAATTGTTTAATGGTATCCAAGGGACTTCCACTTGCAGCAATTTCAATTTTTATTGGTGATTTAAAAAACTGATCCAAAATAGAAGCAACCTCGTTAGTTAAAGTTGCAGAAAACATAATACTTTGACGGTTTTTTGGCAATAAATCGAGCAATGTAATCAATTGAGGTCTAAAACCAAGGTTCATCATTTCATCAACTTCATCAATTACCAATTTCTGAATGTATTTTAGTTTTAAAATGCCATCTAAAGCCAGGTCTAATAAACGACCAGGTGTAGCAACCAAAATATCTTGTCCTTCAAAAACAAGTTGTTTTTGTTTGTTTAAATTGGTTCCTCCGTAAACACCTGCAAATCGTACATTTATATAAGGTGTTAAACTTTCAATTTCAGCAACAACCTGTACAACCAATTCGCGGGTAGGCACTACAATTAATATACGTGGATGTTTTTGTTTTGAAAATGTAAGCTGACGTAAAATAGGCAATAAGTAAGCAAAAGTTTTTCCGGTTCCTGTTTGTGCGATTCCAATTAAATCTTTACCACTCATAATTTCTGGAAATGCTTTTTCCTGAATTGGGGTAGGTGTGCTAAAACCCATTTCATCAAGGGCATCTAGCAAAAAGCGGTTTATGTTTAAATCGGAAAAATTCATTACTTGTAGTTTTTTGCAAAGATAAGCTTAAATATCAGAATTCATTTTTTAATTTGAGATGGCACATAGCTGCAAAAATTATTCTGTCGACATTTCAAACAACAACCAATTATTTGGATCAAAATTTAATTCTTTTACTTCTCCGCTACTTTCTATTACAAATGGTTCGGTTTTATAAGTAACTCTAATTGTTTTAATTTCAGAAGAGCCATCGGTATAAATAAGTTCAACATCTAGCGGAAATTCAAAAGCAGTTCCTTGTGTTTGCTCCAACATGAGTCGTACTTTATTATTGTAATAAATCCAATTCGATTTTAAAATAGGATATTCAGACTTCATTAACCATTGCTTAAAGAATACATCTAAGTTTTTACCAGCTGTTTTTTCCATAACATTTTTAAAATCTAATGTTGAAGCATTGCTGAATTTGTAAGAATTGTAATAAGTTTTAATGCCTTTGAAAAATACATCGCTTCCTAATTCTTTTCTAAGCATATGCAAAACCCAGGCACCTTTTTCATAACTGTTGGGATTTAATAAATCGACTAAATTGGTTGTTCTGGCATCAACAATTGGTGTTTGTTGTTTTTTGTAGAAATCAAAAACCTTTTTTCTTTCGTTGACCATTCTTCTTTGAAAAACAGAATCTCCTTTAGATTTTTGCACGTATAAATCGGCAAAATAAGTTGCAAATCCTTCACTTAACCAAATATGAGGCCAGTCAATTTCTGAAGCAGCATCACCAAACCATTGATGTGCAATTTCGTGCGCCATTAAAGGATCAATTTTGCCTTCCCCTGTAATAGCTTTTTCGTGATAAAAAATGGCACTGGCATTTTCCATTCCACCGAATTGTGTGGTAGATTGAACATTTGCCAATTTTTCAAAAGGAAATTCGCCTATGGTTTCAATAAAAAAATCTAAAATTTCTTTACCATTTGAAAAGTCATGAAAGCCTTTTTCCCTTGCTTGTGGATAAGCCCAACTTGAAACAGGGATATTTTGTGTTTCACCTAACTGTTGCACTTCAAAATTTGCCACTCCAATCACCATTACTTTTGTTGGTAATGGAATAGCTGTTTTGTAATGTGTTTGTTTTAAGTTATTTTTTAGAACAGTTTCCTTAACCAAAATGCCGTTGGCAATAACTTGATAATGTTTGGGTGCTTTTACGATATATTCAACGGTTGCTTTGTCAAACGGATGGTCAATACAAGGAAACCAGTTATGTGCTCTATTTGGCCAGTTATCAGCAAAAAAGGTACGATCTCCAAAGCTGTTTTGTCTAATAATTAATCCTGTTTTTGGAATACCACTATATTTAATTGTGAAAGTGTACTTGAGGTTTGGGAAAATGTGTTTTGGTGTAATTGTAAGTTTATTATTTTGTTGTTTAAAAGCAACGGGTATGTTATTTTGGTAAATAGAATCGACTTTCATTCCCTCTCCTGTTAAAGCGTCTTGCTCAACGAAATCAAGGTCAAAGGTTGCTATATTTTTCATAAAGCGCATTGAAACTTCCATTGAAGCTTTGATGTTGTTGTTTTCATCATTCAATTCAATAGACAATTTATAATGTTCAATATTTAATGCACTAAGCTGTTCGTGGGTTGTTTGCGCTTGAATTATTGCAACAAAAAGTAAAAATAGAAAGGTAAATTTATAGCGGGTTTTCATTATAATTTAGATTTGAGATTTCAAATATACCTAAAACTAAGAAAAGAGCATAAAAAAAGTCCGTTGAGAAGAGTCAACGGACTTTTTAACTAAATCCAAATTACTAAATTTCGTTATAAAGACTAACAACTTCTTTGATGTCAGTAATTTTTTTATCTTTTATGTCTGATGAAAGCGTTGCATTATCAATTAAAAATTCACCAATTTCTTTTGAAAATTTTGAACTTGAAGACGGAACCTTAATCAATTCGTCATAAACTTTTTCAATATAATAGGTTTTACTTCCATTATAATCTCTTTCATATAAGTTTACTTTTCTTCCTATTTCAATAGCTTTCACTAAGATCATTTCACAGTCGTAATAAATTCTAACAAATTTCTCATCGCCTCTTGTGTAGCATTTAACAGATTCTACATCTGGTTTTTGAGTATTTCCTTCATTGTCAATATATTCAATATGAACTAAACTTTTTGCATCGCTAAATTTTTCAATTTTAACATTGGCAATTGTATCATAACGCTTGGTTATAATGGTTCCGTTTTCGAAATTTTGACCATAAATATTTATTGTAAAAATAAATAATGCGAGTACTACTATTTTATATTTCATTGTGTGTTGTTTATAGTTATTTTATATTTCAATTTTGCATATCAAATGTACAAAATAATACTATGCGCGCATAGTATTATTATAACAATTTTATATGTTATTCATTGTTTTTAATGAGTCTAAATACACATAAATTGCAATAGCCTTTTTAATTCACGAATACTTCTTATCTTTACAGCCTTAATAAATAAAAACTGTAAAATGGATTACGGAAAAGAATTTAAAAAATTTGCAACAAAGCAACAGGGAATCAGCAGCTTACACTATGATAAAATAGTAAGTAGCGTTACCCCCTATATTATTGAAGAACGTCAGTTAAACGTAGCACAAATGGATGTGTTTTCGCGTTTAATGATGGATAGAATTATATTTTTGGGAACAGCAATTGACGATTATGTTGCTAATATTATACAAGCGCAACTATTGTTTCTTGAGAGTGTAGACAATTCAAAAGATATTTCAATTTATATTAATTCTCCAGGAGGTGGCGTTTATGCTGGATTGGGAATTTATGATACTATGCAATTTATAAAGCCAGAAGTTGCAACAATTTGTACGGGTATGGCAGCATCAATGGGTGCAGTTTTAATGTGTGCAGGTGAAAAAGGAAAACGTTCAGCGTTGCCACATTCACGTGTGATGATTCATCAGCCATTAGGTGGTGCACAAGGACAAGCAAGTGATATTGAAATTACAGCTCGTGAGATTATGAAATTGAAAAATGAATTGTATGAAATTATCTCTAAACATTCAGGCCAAACAATGGAAAAAGTACATGCGGATTCTGATCGTGATTACTGGATGAAAGCGGAAGAAGCAAAAGCTTACGGAATGATTGATGAAGTGTTAATTAGAAAATAAATTCAAGTTACTATTAACTTAAACCTTTAAGAATGGCGAAAGATGAAGTTTTAGAATGTTCGTTTTGTGGTAGAAAAAAACCAGAGACGGATTTATTAATTGCAGGTTTAGATGCGCATATTTGTGATCGATGCATCGAACAAGCTCATGGCATTGTTTTAGAAGAATCAAAACAATTGAGCGATAGCGATCTGTCTGCTGAGTTAATATTAAAAAGACCTCAGGAAATAAAATCATTTCTTGACGAATACATTATTGGACAGGAGCATACCAAGCGTGTGATGTCTGTGGCAGTTTACAACCATTACAAGCGATTACTTCAAAAACATACAGATGATGATGTTGAAATTCAAAAAAGTAACATCATTATGGTTGGTCAAACAGGAACAGGAAAAACATTAATTGCAAAAACAATTGCAAGAATGCTTAATGTGCCTTTGGCGATAGTAGATGCAACTGTTTTAACTGAAGCGGGTTATGTTGGAGAAGATGTAGAGAGTATTTTAACACGGTTATTGCAAGCTGCAGATTACAATCTTGAAAAAGCAGAAAGAGGTATTGTGTTTATTGATGAAATTGATAAAATTGCACGTAAAAGTGACAACCCGTCTATTACCAGAGATGTTTCTGGTGAAGGTGTTCAACAGGCGTTATTAAAACTTCTTGAAGGTACTGTTGTAAATGTTCCGCCAAAAGGTGGGCGTAAGCATCCGGATCAAAAATTTATTGAAGTAAATACTGAAAACATCTTATTTATCGCTGGTGGTGCTTTTGATGGTATTGACCGTCATATTTCTAAGCGTTTAAATATGCAGGCTGTTGGATATAGTGCTTCTATTTCTGATGAGGTTGTAGATAAAGACAACTTGTTACAATATATAATTCCAAAGGATTTAAAAGATTTTGGTTTGATTCCTGAAATAATTGGAAGGTTACCGGTGCTTACTTACATGGATCCTTTAGATTCTAAAACACTTCGAGCTATATTAACTGAGCCTAAAAATGCTATTATTAAACAGTATAAAAAACTGTTTTTAATGGATGATGTGGATTTCAGTATTACTGATGGCGCGTTAGATTATATAGTTAATAAGGCAGTTGAATATAAATTAGGGGCAAGAGGATTGCGTTCATTATGTGAGGAAATTTTAACCGATGCTATGTTTGAATTACCGAGTAGTGATGAAAAGAAATTGAATGTTACTAAACTATATGCTGAGGAAAAAATATCAAAAACAACTATTAAAAAGTTAAAAGCTGTTTCTTAAAATAATTTTAACTTGATATATAAAAAAACCACTCTAATTTTAGAGTGGTTTTTTATTATATGGATGTTAATTAATAATGGATATTTACTTGAATAAGATTTTATGAGTTATTTATTTTTTAAAAGTAAACGGAATTAATTATTAAGCAAAGGCTTTTTTAGATTTTTAGATTAATACCGTTTTATAGTCGTTCAAAAACCGGATAAAACAAATTTATCCGATGAAAGGAATTTTGTTAAATATTTAGTTTTAGCAGTTCGTCGATATAATCTCTGGTATTTGAAAGTCGCGGTACTTTGTGCTGGCCTCCAAGTTTATTGTTTTGTTTTAACCAATCATAAAAAAGATTTTTTCTGGCAACATGAATAGAAGGCTTGTTAAGGGTAATATTATTGTAGCGTTTGGCTTCATAATCTGAATTTAAGGCCTTAAGCGCATTGTCAAATAACTCATTAAAATAATGAATATCTTCTGGGTGTGTTTTAAACTCAATAATCCATTCATGTGCCCCTTTTTCTTTTCCTTTCATAAAGATAGGAGCAGCCGTATAATCAACAATCTGAGACTTCGTTTTTTTGCATACTTTTTTTAATGCTTCTTCAGCATTTTCTATGATGAGTTCTTCGCCAAAAACATTAATATGATGTTTTGTTCTTCCTGAGACTTTTATCCTATGAGGGTTAATGGATGTAAATCGCACGGTATCACCAATCTTATAGCGCCATAATCCTGCATTGGTAGTGATGATTACCGCATAATTTTGATGTAGTTTAACGTCACTTAAAGGAATCACTTTTTGTGTTGAGGTTCCATAAGTGTCCATTGGGATGAATTCATAAAAAATACCATAATCAAGCATCAGTAATAATTCACTGGAATTGTTTTTGTCCTGAATGGCAAAAAATCCTTCAGAAGCATTATAAATTTCATAGTATTTAAATCCAGATTGCGGCAGTATTTTTTTGTATTGATCCTTGTATGGTGAAAAACTTACACCTCCGTGAAAATATACTTCTAAATTAGGCCAAACATCAAACAAATTGTTTTTACCTGTAGTTTCCAAAACATTATTAAGCAATACCAGCATCCAGGACGGAACGCCTGTTAAACTGGTGACATTTTCATTGATAGTTTCATCAACAATGGCTTGCATTTTATATTCCCAATCACTCATTAATGAGACTTTATTACTTGGTGTGCTACTAAACTCGGCCCAAAGCGGCATGTTATCAATTAAAATAGCCGATAAATCCCCGAAGACAGTGCCGTTTTCTCTGTAAAGTTCTTTGCTTCCACCAAGACGTAAACTCTTGCCTGTAAACATTTGAGAGTTTTCATTATTATTAAGATACATGCATAACAAATCTTTACCAGCGGCATAATGGCAATCTTCAAGAGATTCCATACTAACAGGTATAAATTTGCTTTTAGCATTTGTGGTACCGCTCGATTTGGCAAACCATTTTATTGGTGTGGGCCAAAAAATATTGGTCTCTCCATTTCTTGATCTTTCAATGATGTTATGATACTCTTCATAGGTTGAGATTGGTATCCGTTCGGCAAATGTTCTGTAATTATTAATAGATGCAAAGTCAAACTTTTTGCCAATTTGTGTGTCTTTAGCAGTCTCAATAAGGTTTAAAAGTAATTCTGTTTGAACTTCATTAGGGTATTTTAAAAACAATTCAATTTGATGAAATCGTTTTTTCAGGAACCAAGAAGCAATAGAATTTACTAATGGAATTGGCATATTTGTTTTATCTTTAAGTTCTTAAAAATAACACTTTTTTTCATGACTTTTGAAGGCGTTTTAACAAAAATGGAAACTGAATTTTCTCAACCTATTCAATACTATCTGGTTTTTGAAAATGATTTTATCAATGTTAATCAGTTAATAGATAAAAAAATCACCATTCAATTTGTTAAATACCAATGTTTAAATTGTGGATCGGATCAGCCTATATTCAGGCAAGGATTTTGTAAAAGTTGTTTTTTTGAAATTCCACAGGCTGCTGATTGGATTATGCGACCAGAGTTAAGTACTGCACATTTGGGCAAAGAAGACCGTGATTTGGAATATGAAAAGAAGGTACAGTTACAACCTCATATAGTGTATTTAGCCAACTCCAGTAATGTAAAAGTAGGTGTAACCAGAAAAAGCCAGATACCAACTCGCTGGATTGACCAGGGAGCGCATGAAGCGATTGAAATTGTAGAAGTTCCTAATCGTTATTTGGCAGGCATTACAGAAGTCGCTTTAAAAGATTACGTTGGTGATAAAACCAATTGGAGAACCATGTTAAAAAATGACATTGTAGATGAAAATTTGGTAGAATGGCGTGAACGTTTAAAACAGCATATTCCAGACGAAGCTCAAGATTATTATATAGCATCAAACACCGAAACTAATATAGATTTTCCGGTTGAAAAATATCCCATAAAGCCTAAAAGCTTAAACATCATTAAAGATCAAATGTATACCGGTAAACTTACTGGTATTAAAGGCCAGTATCTTATTTTTGAAGACGATACGGTATTTAATATTCGTTCTAATGAAGGCTTAGTGGTGAATGTTTCAGTAAATTAAAAATCCCACTTACAATTTTGATGTAAATGGGATTTATATAACTATAAAATAAAATATTAAATATCTTCCTGATCTCTAATATTTTGAATGTATTCCGCTTTTTGAATTTCTCTCCGTCTTTTAACAGAAGGTTTTGTAAAAAACTGTGCTTCTCTTAAATTTTGCATGACTTTAATATTACGGTGTTTTCTTTTGTAACGTTTTAATGCACGTTCAATGTTTTCACCTTCTTTTATAATAATTTTTAGCATATCTGTTTTTAATTTATAGAATTGTATTTTAGGATTACCCTAAATAGGTTTTTAATACTTTACTTTTAGAGGTATGGCGTAACCTGCGAATACCTTTTTCTTTGATTTGTCTTACCCGTTCGCGCGTTAAGCCAAAGGATTCGCCTATTTCTTGCAGACTCATAGGTTGTTTGTCATTAATACCGTAGTAATGGCGTATAACCTCTGCTTCTTTTTCAGATAGCATATCTAATGCACGGTTAACTTCAATATTTAATGAAGCCTTCATTAAACTGGCATCTGGCCTGGGTGACTCACCTGATTGTACCACATCATAAAGCGTAGAAGTTTCTCCTTCTTGAAATGGCGCATCCATAGAGACATGTCTGCCTGAAATCCTCATAGATTGTTTTACTTCGCTCACAGTAAGGTCCAAAGTATGTGCAATTTCCTGAGCACTTGGTGGTCTTTCATGTGTTTGTTCTAAAAAAGAATAAGCTTTATTAATTTTATTAATAGAACCTATTTTATTTAAGGGCAGTCTCACAATCCGTGATTGTTCTGCAAGGGCTTGAAGAATGGCTTGTCTAATCCACCAAACGGCATAAGAAATAAACTTAAAACCTCTTGTTTCATCAAATCGTTTTGCTGCTTTAACTAAGCCAGCATTTCCTTCGTTGATTAAATCTGGTAAAGTTAAGCCTTGGTTTTGGTATTGTTTTGAGACTGAAACCACAAAACGTAAGTTAGCAGTTGTGAGTTTATCTAAAGCTACTTGATCTCCGGCGCGAATTCGTTGTGCTAACTCTACTTCCTCGTCAGCTGTTATTAATTGAATTTTACTAATGTCTTGAAGATATTTATCAAGTGATTTTGATTCTCTGTTGGTAACTTGTTTCGTAATTTTTAATTGCCTCATATATTAGTTTTTAAGTTATAGTTTTATATAACTACAACTTAACTTTTTAATTGAGAAAACCTAATAATTACGATTCTTTATTATTATGATAGGATAAATAAAACCAAAAAGGTTAATTAATTGTATCCTTTTTCTTTTTCTTACCACCTAATAAGCCTCCCAGCACATTTTTGATTTCTTTTTGAACCGTACTTTCTGTTGATGTTTTTGTTGAATCAGTATGTGTAGTATTAGTTTCTGTGGGTGCTTTTTCTGATTTATTAGAATTACCACCTAAAAGATCTCCAAGTAAATTTTTAACTTCAGTTTTTCCTTGATTCAGGAGTTTCTGTTTTTCAATCTCAATTAATTGATTGGTAAGTTTTGAAACGCCACTTGTTAAATCTGTTTTGACCGATGGTTTCAGATACGTTCCGGTAATATTGGCTGTTATAGGAATTGAAAGATTATTTATTGAAGCTTCGTCAATTTTACCAATTAACCTATTAACTTCACTGCCCAAATACTTTGCAGGCACATTAAAAATGGCATTATAGGACATGGTTTTATCAAAATTATGAGATCCTGCAACTTCTATATCAATATCTTGATATTTAATATGAAATGGTTTTACACTTACCTGACCATTATTGAACTCAAACTTTGTTTTTAAATCGTTTAGGTTTAATTTTTTAAAATCGACAAAATTGAGAGTGCTGCCTAATATATTCAATACTTCTGCATTTAATGGATTGACAGTGGATGATAAAATTTCTGCCAGAGCATTACCAGATAGCGAGTTTAAATTAGGGGTAAAGTCATCCGTTAAATCTCCTTTTAAGGTTATTTCAGTATTCAATTTTCCTGAAATGGCTTTAGCAATTGGTGCGATATTCTGAAACAACTCAAATCCTTGAAAAGACTGTGCAATATCAAAACTTTTGATTCCTAAATCCATATTAAATGTAGGCGTTTTGGTTTTAGTAGAAACCAATCCTGTTACTGCCAATTGACCGTCAAAAAGGCTCGAAGTCATATTCTGTAATATGGCTTGTTCATCTTTAATGATTAAGGTGCCTTTTACATTTTTCAACTTTAAATTATCGTATTCTACGGTCTTGGCTTGTGCATTGATGGTGCAATCTAAAAAGGCTGGAATTTTAAATGATTCATTTGCCGAAGTATTTTTTTTATCAGTCTCTGGCACCTCTTTAGTCATAAAATCATTCACAGCAAACATGTTTGAATTTAAATTAAAATTACCCTGTAGCGGTTTGTCACTTAATAAAAACCCAATTAAACCTTGAATAGTTCCTGTAGCGGCTAAATCACTTTTACCTGTTGTTGCATTAAACTGGTTTAAGGAGACATTTCCAGTGTTAAAGGTTAATTTAGCGTCTGATATTTTAATAGGATTTGCTAAAGTTTCTGATGAAAAATTAAGATTGCTCACACTCATAGTGCCACTGTTTTTTATGCGATCATAGGCATTCGTTTCAATGGCGTCCATATCAAAAGCTGTTTTTATGTTGGCTTTTAGGATGCCTGTCAAGTTATTGTCAAATTCAATAGGATACACTTTAGTTATATTCGCCAAGTTTAAAACGCCCTCTAAAGTAGCATTAACCAACATGTTTGCGGTAAGGTTTTTTAGTGTAGCAGACGATTTGAAAATATCTTGATCTATTTTGAAATTAAGCGCATTAATATCAATATAGGTGTCATCAATTAGTCCAGTAGTATTTTTTATGGAAGTGTTAATAATAATATTTTCAACGCGTTTTGGTAAATCAGGATACTTAAAAGACGCATTATTAGACACTATATTAATATCTAAAGTTGGAATGGTTTCTTCTGAATAGATTCCTTTAATAATGCCGTTAACTTTAAAATCACCTGTAGTTTCTACTGTTTCAAGGTTTTTAGAATAAGTTTCAGGTATTACCGCTAAAAAATCTTTAAATGAAGATCCAGGGTTTTCAAACGTAATATCAATTTCTTGTCCTTCTTCTAATAATTTTACATAACCATGAAATTCTAAAGGTAATTGATTGATAAACCCCTTGTTTTCTTTAAATGTATAGGTGTCGTTTGGTAAATCAAGGTCAATTAAAGCATCTAATTTTACCAGGTTATTTTTTAAATAGCTGGTGCTATCCATGGTGATGCTCAAATGGGCTTCACTCTTTGTTTCTAATTCAGACTTATCAGCAGAAAAAATACCTTTGCCTTCATGGTTTAATTCAGATACAGAAACAAACATTTTAGAGGCTTCATCTATATAAGTTAAGGCACTGTTATTTATGTTATAATCTTTAATATCAAACTTAAAGCTGCTCTTTTGAGTTGTTGATTCTGTGTTGGTTTTATCTTCTTTAGTAATGCTATAATTAGTATTTCCGTGAATATCTGTTTTTAATGTTATTAAGCCTTCATTTATTGCAATGGAATTAATAATTATGGGGTCTTCATCAGCATTTTTAAAGAGTTCTTTAATTGACATGGTAAATGATATGTCTTTTGCAGTCAAAAATGTTTCGTCTTTAAAAGGATGAAAATTGGTAATTATTAAGTTACTAACTGAAACATGTGCTTGTGGAAAACTTCTTAAAAAACTTAAGCTAACATCACTAAACTCAACTTGAGCATTAAGGTTGTCGTTAATATAATCTTTAACTATCCCTTTAATTTGCGATTGAAAGATAAGTGGAATGGCTATTAATAAAATAATGATGCTAAATAAGGTAATGCCTGTAATTTTTAATGCTTTTTTCATAAGAAAATGATTGTAAAAATATATACGTAAAAATGATGCTAAAAGATGAAATGGACGCAAAAGTTTATGTTAACTTTTTTAAGTCTTACAGCAATTCTATTTCTTCATTCACTTTCAGATTAAAACGCCTTCTAAATAAATAAACGCCCAGATATAGAAATGGGGTATCAAAAGCAGCAATAAGTGCCTTAAAAATAAAGCCGGCAACTAATAATCCTTGAAATTTGCTCCATTCAATAATTTCAAAAGAGCAAAGCAAAACTAATATGGTTAAGGTGTCAACGAACTGAGATGAGAAAGTTGAAAAATTATTACGCAACCAGAGGTGTTTGCCTTTGGTAATACGTTTCCAAAAATGATAGATCTGAATATCAATAAACTGTGCAAAAAGATAGGCCAGCATACTGGCAAAAACCGCTAATGCCGTATTTCCAAAAACGGTTGAAAACATTTGGTCTCCTACTGGTGACCAACTTGTTGCCGGAACAACATTGGACACAAAAACAATGGTTAATGAAAAAATGGATGCAAAAATACCAGTTACAACAATTTGGTTAGCGCGTTTTTTACCATAAATCTCACTTATTAAATCAGTGATTAAAAAGGTAATAGGATAAGGCAAAATGCCCACAGAAATTTCAAAAAGTTTAGTGCCAAAAACCTCAAGATGGAAGGGATGCCAGTAAAAAAACTTTTGAAAGATTAAATTTGATACTACCAGCGAAGTTATAAAAAGAGCTCCCAATAGCATATAAATTTTTTGTGCGGCAAGCTTATCTTTTAATGTCATAGAAACTTATTAACAGTTTTCACAAATATAGTTTAAAGTGATTTTCTTTTAGTTATTTTGCTAATTATTATGATTGAATCCCACATTGTTTACATATCACTTGGAAGTAATAAAGGCGACAGATTTAAAAACCTGCAAGACGCTATTGACCTCATTTATCTTAAAGTTGGTAAGATAGACGTTATTTCTAAAGTATATAATTGTCCGTCTTTTGGTTTTGAAAGTGACGATTTTTTAAATACCTGTTTGCGTTTAGAAACAGAGCTAGAAGCAAAAAAGGTTTTAAAAGAATTATTGGGTATTGAAAAACAACTTGGCAGAATTAGAAATAATAAATCTGGTTATGAAGCCAGAACTATTGATTTGGATATTGTGTTTTACGATGATGAAATTATTGCTACAAAAACATTACAAGTGCCACATCCTGAAATGGAAAAACGTAAGTTTGTGCTGCAGCCCTTATTTGATATTGCTCCTAAAGTCATTCACCCGGAAATAAAAAGGGACGTTGCAGAATTACTTGAAAATTGTGAAGATAATACCAGTTTAGAACCCATTAATATCTGGTTAAAAAACCCCACAAAAAAACATTCTTTCTCAAAGTATAATTACATAGCTATTGAAGGAAATATAGGGGCAGGCAAAACCAGTTTGGCTACCAAAATTTCACAGGATTTTAATGCGAAACTCATTTTAGAGCGATTTGCTGACAATCCGTTTTTGCCCAAGTTTTATGAAGATGCGCAACGCTATGCTTTTACTTTAGAAATGTCTTTTTTGGCAGACAGGTATCAACAAATTTCTGATGATTTATCGCAGCTTGATTTATTTAAAGATTTTATTGTAAGTGATTATGATGTTTTTAAATCGCTTATCTTTTCGAAAATTACGTTGCATGAAGATGAGTTTAAGTTGTATAGGAAACTATTTTATCTGATGTATAAAGACATTGCAAAGCCTGATATGTATGTGTATTTATATCAGAATACGCAACGTCTTCAGGAAAACATAAAAAAACGGGGGCGCGATTATGAGCAAAATATTGCGGATGAGTATCTGGAGAAAATTAACGCCGGTTATTTAGAGTTTTTAAAAAGTCAGACAGATTTTAATGTCAAAATTATTGATATTTCTGATAAGGATTTTGTGGCTAACCGAGAAGATTATTTAAGTGTTTTAGATGCTATTTGTGGATAACAAAAATCATTGGCGACAACTCCATGCTTTCTTTAAATTTATCTTTTCAATTTAGAAAACACATCCCAAATAACAACCCCGGCACTCACCGAAATATTTAAAGAATGTTTAGTGCCAAATTGAGGGATTTCAATTATCATATCGCTTGCAGAAACCACACCTTGCGAGACACCTTTTA
>ENA-UOYD01000172-UOYD01000172.1-marine-metagenome-genome-assembly--contig:-NODE-172-length-17043-cov-2.779559_pt1 | contig 17043 bp, 15 predicted proteins | sample MGYA00238169_ERZ767097 | MGnify/ENA primary metagenome ERZ767097 (study PRJEB28937, sample SAMN06267346) | marine metagenome | isolation source: Columbia River Estuary | place: USA:Columbia River Estuary... | reverse complement strand
CATGAGAGGGTCTTACCCGGATTTCGTCAGGGCCGCCGACACGAGGATGTACAAGTCGGGGTGGACCGACGTCGTCGCGGACAGCAACACCACACTTTTCAGTCGGGTGTGGGACGTTATCCGCGGGTTATCGTTTGGTGCCAAGTACGTGTTCGCGCCCGACAGTTTGGACAGCTCGGTCGGCGATTACTTCAGCGAAGAGGATTACTCGCAGCGTGGTCCGCGTAGCCTGTCGATCATCACAGGATTCATGCGCCACCACTCCCTCCGGTAGATGTTAGATGTGTCTTTGGCGTACAGTAACGACAACGGTAAGCTTCGCGTGGCCTCCAATATGTAGCACGTCTTGGTGGACCCTGTCGAGGCGTTCCTGAGGTCCAAAGGTGTGCAATTCCACCTGGGCCACCGCCTCGTGGCGGTAGAGGGCGCGTGCCGTCGAGTTACGGCCCTGCGGTTCTCGAACGGGGAACGGTTCGCGCTGCGCGACACAGACACGGTGGCGATGACCGTCAGCGACCAGGAAACGGCCAACTTGGCGGGGGTCGATGTCCGCTGGAGTGTCGGCGACGCGGACGAGATGACGTGCTACGTGGCAATCACCGACCAGGGTACAGCACAACGGTTGCGCGATACACGCGTGCTCGACGCTTCTGGGTGCCACATGTTCAGCGTCTTTGATCACGCGTGGATGATCGGCGCCGGCATCGACGAGGTGCACACCCACGGCTACGAGATGCTGCTGTTTGTACCCGTGTTGAACATGCGTGCAAAATCCAGCGTCAGCGGGCGCGCCGTGTTCGAGTGTACCGAGGAGCAATTCACCGGTGAGTTGTTGGCAATTTTGGGATTGGACCCTACCCGTGCGAAAGTACTGCTTGACCCGCGCGAACCGTCGTTGGCCGAAGACGTGCACAGTCTGTGGCGAACTAAGGCGTCCAACCATCACGGGAACTCCAACCGGTTGGCGCACCCGGTGTCGTCCACGTGGTCCAATCTGTTTGGGCGCATGTGAAACGGCAACGTCTATGAGATCAGGAAAATAAAAACATAACATGGCACTCTATCGTCGCCAAAGACCAGGAACGTACGATGACGGAGGCGACCTGCTCGACGTGGATGACCTCCACGGACTGACGAGTCCGGACCCTTACGACGCGAATGACAGAGGGCCTGCTCTGGGTTCCTTTTCCCGGCGTTCAGCGCGCGAGACGCGAGGCGCGCGTACTTCCGCCCGCCGCGAAGAAGTCGACGAGGGCGAATACAAAACAAGTTGGCTCGAGTGGGCGGAGGACAACGCTTTGGCCGCAGGAGTCGGCGGTGTGGCGGCTGCAGCGGCTGGCAGGGAATTGTACAAGAACCGTGACCGCATCAAACAGTACTTTAAGACCACCGAAAATTCATCCACGAGCGAGATCCCGCCCTTCGCCAACGCCAACTGCAAAGATGCCCCGTCGTGCATTCAAGATCTGAAGCCTATCTTGGTCAATGACGACGGTACGCATGCTTATGAAGTCACAAATTGGGATTTGTACTCTACTTCTGTTGGACAGCTCCGAACCAATTCAGGAACATCGTTTAGCTTTGACGATCTTCTCAACGGTTGCGAAAATCCGTCGTTAAAAAGAGCCTTCGTCGAGGGCAGCAGGCGTTCTCTTCAGCGCAACTTAGAGGCGCTTAAACACGTTATCAGTTGGATGCCTGAGGGTGATGGATTTGCAGTCGTTACCGAAAGAAAGGGTAAGCTGGAAAAACTGCTAACGGACTTGGAAACAAACAAGGCATTCGAGTCGTTTGTTACCGTGATTAGTGAGATGGCGCCGTTTTATGCGAATAATCGTTGTCTGTTCGATGCGGTTGTTGCTATCATATGCTATTCGTGGAGGCCTCTGGAAGAGATAGTAGGCAGCTCTGTCCTGCGGAGCCGACCGCCGCATTTCCATATGCTTATAGATACACTCAACGATTTACTACAACTCCAAGAGTTTAGCGATGTGAAAAACATTCTGCTAAAATCCCACTGCTTCATAGACGAGTATTGTTTAGAGTTCAAGGATTATCTTAAGGATCCAGTATTGTCAGGTAGACTTCACGCTGCAATGAGTACTTCATCGATCACCTCAATCAGCACGGACTTCTCCCAGGCGTCCGAAAGTTCCAACTCGAGTAAGAAACTTTTTTGGGAAGAATATGTCAAGTCCTGCAAGCGATTGGGGTCTTCTCTGATGTGCATTGCACCGGAGAAGCTTTCTGATTATTTTGCAGAGACAGCACCACTGCGCTTTCGAGAGATCCCAGTCGACGCGTTTCGTGCCGAAACTATCATTTTAACAGCACTACAAAAACCAGCCACCGTAGAGGTCATTGTGCAACTTTCTAAGGTTGTCCAGGCACTGAGTTTCACAAAGAGTTTCACAAACTTTATGGCAAACTGGCTTGTCCACGAACTTGTTACCCCAAGTACAACCGTCATCACCATCGAGAACTTCTACACGGCTTTGAGAAAAATGGGAAAGGAGGAATGGAACGGCGAAGCTGAACGCCTGGAGAAACTACCCCTAGAGTTTAAAGCAATGGCTGCTGTGGACGGAAAAGAAGCAGGAGAGTTTATTCGAAAGTTCAAACAAAAAACATTTATTCGAAAGTTCAAAAATGCAAATATTACGTGGGACAATAATTCAAATTGCCTTTCTTCAACAGGCATTTTTACTTTTGAAAGTGGCCATGTTTTTACACCTGGTCCACTCAAGCTTTCAAAAAAGTGCAAAGGGGATGATTGCGTGACCCGCGTCTACAGCGAAACTACTGTCAGTGTCCGCGAAAGAGGAGTATATCCGTTCGATGACAGTAAACTGGATGAAGAAAAAAAAAAACGCCTGAGGGACCTGAGAAGTAAATCCGTTTTACAAGAGGAGCTCATCACTGTGCGCAAAGGGTTTCAATTACAGAAAATTGGGGGAAAAAAAACATGGAGTTATGTAGACGGGACTAATTACGTTCCCGAGTTTCGTTCATTAGAATAAATGAGCTTGTTCCTACAAATTATTCTCCCCGCAACCTTCTGCGCCTTTGGAAACGGCGTACGCCCAACGCTACTAGCACACCTAAGCAGGCCAGCGCAATTGCGACCCCAATTGAAATGAGCAGCGTCTTTGCCCAAACAGGAAGTCCCTTTGCGCTGGACACTGCAGCTTCCGCCTCCCCACCCCCAGCCGCAACCTCATCCACTTGAAAGACTCCCGCGCAAAACCCGTTGGTGCAACTCTTTCCCCCCATCCCCTTACAGTCCGCGTCTGTCTTACAGGGAGGCGGCGGTACAGCGCCATCTCCACATTCTGTTGCCACGCTGATCGCGCCTGAAATTGTTCCTGAGTTTGCAAACGAGCTATAGCACACGTTAATTGGCTTGTTGGCACAGTAGGCCTGGGCTGTGAGGCCCGCGAAGGACTGCTCTGTGTGATGGTCTCTGCAGGCTTCTGCTACACAGGGCGTGACGTCTTCCAGGGCATTTGCGGCACTTGAATTCATCGCTGTCTCTGAGTACATGTTAAGCGCCGTTATCTCGCGGTCGATGCACGTGCAGCGGGGGTCTACCTGTCCGATGGCCCTGCAGTAGTCGATGTACGCATCTGTACACACCTTCAGCGCATTGTTCACATTTGTTGTACAGAAAGTGCCATAGTACGAAGAGTTGAGGACGTTTGCGAGGACCTGAAAGTTCCCTCTGACGGGTGAATATTTTAGAAGGTACAGTCCGTTATCCGTAACCCACCATTGGTCTGCTTCAGAAGAGTTGGCTTCCACTTGAACCTTCTGCGAATTTTGATTATCAAGCGAGGGGGGCGATTTTTCAATCGATTCAATCGACTCGATCCACGGCCGACCATCGGGTTTCACAACCCGAAAGTTGCCGTTCTCCTCGAAGTGCAAACTAGCACCCGTTTGATCAGCGATGTGGCTGAGGAAATCGTAAGATGGCACCTGGGGCCCCACGCTCGTCCAGTAGCCCTGTCCAGCCAGTACGCACAAGCGCATGTCTCCACTCCGCGACACGCCCACCGTGGGACCAGGCACGGCCCCGTCTACTGCAGTGACTTCAGTCCAACCCCCGCTGTAGAACTTAGCGAAAGCTCCACCAGATAAGCTACCGACTAATAGTGTCTTCCCTAGAGGATCAACCGCCACAGTATGTGCACTAAAATCGCCTGGGAGCGTGATTTCTGAAAATGCTCCGAAGTCACTGCTGACGTAAAGCTGTCCTTGTTGCGCCAAAAATATCTGCATTCCTTCACAGCAAATGTCCGCAGAGAATGGTAGTTTCGGATCGTTTGGAAAATCAATATGGGTGTTTCTCCACGTTGCGCCAAAGTCCTCGGACAAACAGATTCCGTCTCCCTCTGTGAACATCACAACTCTCTTTCCGTGGAACGACGCTTTTATGTCCAGGACTTGTCCCCAATGGGACCTTGGAGCGTCGAACGTTTTCCAAGGTTCTGTGTTTTTTGGATTCGAAAAGCTATTGATAAAATGGGGAAGGATTTTTTGGCTCAGATCGCATCGAATGATCTTGCGAAATTCGCGTCGTGTATTTACAGGCTTTCCCGACGACACGACATACAGCCACCTCCCGTCTCCGGAAAGTGTGATGTGAGTCATGTCGGACCACTTGAAATTAAACTCGCTCCATGTCAAGACTTCTTTTTCTTCGGTGTCCGTAAAAGTGGGAAATGGCACGGGTACTGTTGGTGTTCCGGGCCTTTTTACAAACAATTCGCATTTAGGATAGTGGGTATCATTGTCCGATTTCAGGTACGCATAGGTTGAGTTTTTGGCATCTGCACACAAAGACCCTGCAAAAGTATTCCATGTCCCGTTTTCGTCAAGCAACGCCACTTGTGTGCTGGAGCTGACAAAAATAAAATCGTTGTCTGGTGCATAAAAGATCCTCCCAGAAACGCCCTGTTGTCGGCGGAAGCGTGTCTCTCTGTCTCTTCCGTCCCGTACCATATGCGCTTCGCGCAACCTCCATACCCCAAGGCAGTCTCCCTGTGTCTGATTCTTTGCGATAGCCGCCTTTCTCGTCGCATCAGAGTCCCACAGCACGGGCAAAGTCTTGATATTGATATCCGAAATGTTAAAGTCGTCTTCGTGCTCGACAAGGGCCTGAGAGCAATAGGATGCTAGAGATGGATTATCTGTCCCTGAAGAGCAAAGTGGCACAATGGACATTTTGTCCTCGAGGCACTGCTTCTCGATCCACCCCCTGGTTGGCATCCCAAGAGTCCGGGATTTTACTAAGTTTGCATGTTTCGAAATATCCAAGCACGCACTTTTCATAGTTGGTTGAGATCTTTATAATTAATAGATACTGCACACGAGTCCCGTGGCGCCGTGTCTATGAACTCCAGACACTACGGTGTGGTTTTCCTGTTGCGTTCGGCGCAGCACGTCCAGGTCTTTCCTCACGGACGTGTAGTCTGCAAAATACTACACAAAAGAATTCCAGAGAGTGTCCTGTGGTTTCTGGAAAACCCTACATAGTGCCTTCTGTAAGCAGACAAATGGGATTCTTCTTGAGCTGGACGCTGTAAGGGTTGCTGGGAGGCTGTTCTCGTGGGCCCAGTCTTGCATGTCCAGAACCTGTGTACAGTAGACTTAATTAAATCGTGAACCGAGCGTTATGGTGAGAATAAAACCAAAACAATGGAGGCTAAATTGAGGGCTGAAAACCCCAATATCTTTTTGCTTGTGAAGAGAAACAATTCTTCGAACCTTGTTGTGTATGAAGGCTTGAAGGCAAGCAACGGTAAACTGGACCATGGCTCCCCATGCGAAGCCTATTGGATGGACATCAAATCGGGCCAAGTAAAGTACACTAGATCCGAGCTATCTTTCTTGGAACGCTCCCTTGCTTATGGGTTCTCGTCTACACCCCACCCTACCCACAGTGGAGCATTTGTGTTGAAATTGAAGGCCCTGCCCAAACGGCCGGTTGTAATGGCGATGGGTGACAACGGCAGAGTTTCATGTTGGGCGTCGATAGGCGGTCGAAAGGCGCTCGTTCAAGAAGTCTACGTCGAGATTGTAGAGCGTTTGTTCAGTCTACCGCAAGTCAAGTATATGCAGTTGACGGGAGTAGATGGAAATGGCAACGTTGTTAATGAGAAGATCGTACCATAAAAACCAAAATCTTCAAAACTCGGTGGAGTAGACTCGACAACTTTCCAGTTGCTGTGGAGAAGTGGAACCTGCGTGCGTATGCTTAGTTAACAGCAATGCGGCCCTCTATAGCCTGGCCGTATGCGAACCTACGCAGTAGGTTGTATCGTGAAACCGCACAAATGTTCTCTGAATAAACAAACACGCTATGCTTGAACTGAGTCTGGATTCTATGCCAGATGAAGAAGTTTTGGCTGAGCTGAAGTCGCACATAGATGTTCGTAAGTATAGCAAAAAGTACACCAGGAGAGCGAGAAGAGGAAGGCGTCTGGTCATTCTGGACGAGAAACTAGTTGCCAATCTCCTTTCCGAGTTTGTTCAGACGCCACCCGCGAGAGATTTGCTCACCAGAGCGTTCGGTGCGGGCCGTGTACATTGCGTCGGAGCCATGGCAGTAACGGTAAACAACACTGTACATGTCAGGCAACAGGTGCACCGGGATCACTCATGTGGCCCAGGCAAAACGTACACGTTGGCGATGCACTTGGACAAGCAACCGCTGAATACGCTATTCTGGGACGAGGATTCTGATCATCACGGAGCGCCTTCTGATGTTGGAAGGGCGCTGTTCTTGTATGACGCGTCCCAGCTGCATGCTGGTTCTGGAAGGGAAGTAGTTAGCGACGGAGGAGAAGATTCGTACCGCTTGTTCGTCAATTTCGCGGACCCTGCCGATCCCTGTTTCGCAAAGATGCAGCGTGGCCAGGGACTCGGAGTGAAGCGCTCTTATCCCGCAATTTGCTTTCTGTAAAACCAATACAAAACGAAAGGAAGCAATGAACACAATCAAAGGTCTCCTCGTGTCCACCGGTTTCACCTCTAGTTTTCTGGAACATGCGGAAGATTCCCTCGTCTGCCAGAATGGATACGTGGTCTCTGTGGACGAGCCCAACCTTGTCAAGTTCCTGCAGCGAGAATTCGCCGCGCACACTGCGAGTCCACGAGCGGTAATGTACACCAACACTGCCCTGGACGCCTTGGACGGCGAGCTCCACGACGTCGACCAGGAGGAGAGTCTTCGCATCCAGACACGCGCCATCACCCCAGGCGCGGGCATCCACGAACACGCCAGTATTCCTGGGCTGTACTTGTTCGCTGAGGTGATGGACATGTCGCAGTCGCACACGCTGACGACCCCGAAGAACGTGACGCGCTGGGCGCTGGTCTCCGCCACGTCGCTCGAGCAGATCCAAACCTACGTGGAGCAGGTGCGGAAGACTGAGAAGCAAAGTCGCTGTCTCAGGGCTTTTGTGCACAGCGTGGATGGCGAGTGGATTCAACAGCGCTTGCCCCTGCGCCCCATCCAATCCATCTTCCTGGAAAAGCTGCCCAAGATCATGGAGGATATGTCTGACTTCCTGGGTCCGGCGTCCAAGGCGTGGTACACCAAGCACGGCATTCCTTACAAGCGCACGTACCTGTTCCACGGAAACCCTGGCAGCGGGAAGTCCGCCACTATTCGGGCTATTGCATCCGAGTTGGACCTGCCCGTGTACAACCTGGCCATCAGCACCGCTCGCATCGACGACGTGGCCTTCACCGAGCTGCTCAAGGGAGTGCCTCGCCGCAGCATCCTGGTCATCGAGGACATCGACCGCATCTATAACAACTTCAACCAGAACGTCAGCGAAGGCCAGCTGTCGTTTGCCACTCTGCTGAATTCGCTGGACGGGCTTCTGGCCAAGGAGGAGGTGCTGGTGGTGCTCACGGCCAACGACGTCGATTCCCTGGACAGCGCCATCCAGCGCCACTCGCGCATCGACGAGATGTACAAGTTCCCCGACGCGACCCGCAAGACTACCGAGTTAATGTTTGAATCCTTCTACCCCGACGAGGCCGACCTTTCCGAGGAATTTGCCAAGAAGCACTACCGCAAAGACACCCCCCTTGCAGCCTACCAGCAAGTGTTCATCCAGGGTCGCAAGCGGAGCGGGTTGGAGCTGTTAGGAATGAAAGATACCGCTATTAAGCGCCGCAAGGCCTCGAGCTCTCGCACGTCTAACTCTCAGTATAGTTAATTGATAAATTTCTTTTTACCTAATGATAGCCCAGTGGACCAGGTCACGCGCATTCGCCGCCAGCATACGCTGTACGATATCCGCACAGAGCTGAGGCTTCACGCGAGTGTCTACCTCCGACTTGACTGATAAGGATGGATTGGTCTGGACCTCGAGCAGCCACGCGCTGCCGCTTGTGTCGAACACAACGTCGACGCCGACCAGCTGCCACGTGTCGTCCCGCCACGGGACCTTGTTCCGAAATACCGGGACCAGCGCATCGCGGACGCGCTCCCAGTCTGACGAGACCAGCACCGACGCAGCGTCCGCCATGAGCGCGGGGTCTTTTTGCAGACTGGTGTTTGTCACGTAAGAAAGCACGCTGGCCCCCACTTTACCGAATCGGTACGGTAGAGCGCACTGCCTCACGATACCGCCGCGGGTGTACAGGTAAGCGCTTCCCCCACCTGCCAACACGCATATCATACTTCCGACCGTCTGGCGTGAGGCGAGGGTTGGCCACGTAGCGTTGCACGACGACACAGCGACTGCGAAGCTGGGAAGCATCTTCGTTGGACTCCACCAGACGTACGCCCCGTCCCAGTGACGACCCTCTAGGCTTCACGATCCAACCCTCATCGCCGTCGCGGTAGTTCCACGTACATGCATCTTCCGGCATCGTGAACGTCTCCGGGACGCAGCGTCCACGCAACCGAGCCTTGTCGGTAACGGTGTTGGGCACCACACCCGACCGCAGCAGCTCCAGTCTGCGGTGTGCGCCGCTGGGCCAATTCAGGTACGCGGTCATGTACTTGATTGACGTACCTGACGCGCTGAAGCTCGTGTGCTGGATGCACTGTTCGTCGCGAGCGAGCACGTGCTGTGCAAACGAGGTGGGTGGCGTAAGCATAATTCCACCGTGTCGTGACACAATCTCCGCCAGGTACGTTTGCGACACTTTCTTGTGTTCAGCCGCAGCATCTGGTGGGTCACGCTGGACTTGGGACATATAACAGTTAAGAGTAAATTGCTTTTTTGTTGTTGTAAGTTTTTGGCGGACGACAAGTAACCGTTAGTTGCAAGCGAAAGTTGTTTGCTTTCTCGCAACTCACCACTTTCCAACAGCAATAGCGATGGCGGACTCTAACTTTGCTACTCACCCGGTGTCCAAGTACCCCAAGCTTGCCAAGCTTCTTGCAAGCTGCAACTGCACCAGCGCAAACGTCGTGGATGGCTTGGGGATCATGCCCGCTGCAGAGTTCATCGGGTTGACCAGGAACAAGGCCCTAATTTCTCTGGGCGGCGGTCGCTTCGGCCTGACCCAGTCGAATCACAAGCTCCTCGAGACATGGCTTCTCGAGAATCATTCTCCAGCGCCCTCAACCAAGCAGGAAGAAGGTCACTGCAAGAAAAGCCTCTTCGATGATCAGGCGGGGGGAGTGTGGAAGCATCTGCTTGCCAACTCTACTTCCTTGTTTTCGGTGAATTCCATCAATGAGGCCTGCTTTCCCGGTCAGAATATCTCGTACGGTCGCGTCAAGGCCATTCTCCACACCCTGGAATTGGATTGCGTCAAGGTCGAGAAGGGAGAAGGCTACCAGGAGCTGTGGGGAGCACCTCTGGGCGACCAGCTAGCCCAGGAAGAGCGTCGCCTGAGAGCCATGGACTCGCAAGGCCCCAAGGAATCGAGGACGCAGGCATTTTTCAGGGACAGCAAGATCGTCGCGGCTTACCTGAAGGATCACCCAGGTAAGTATTTCACCGTCAAGGAGTTGCAGGAGGTGGTGGAGTTTTCTTCCCACCAGAGCCACAGCTCAGTCAAGGCCATGCTGCACCTGACCAACATGCACCGCGATCCCCCATTTGGCGAGTATCCCGATGAAACGTGGAGCTTCCCGGCAAACTAGTGAATTTCTATAAAACCAAGTTAATTTGTCTGGTCTCAGCATTGATATCAGGGATGGTGTGGTTGGTCCGCTCTCAAGTGTAGTTAGCCACCGAATTGAACATGTTCACTGTGATCTCTCGGACGCCCTTGAATTTCCGAAACTGTCTCATGCTCTCGCGGCCGCGTAGCTTCACCATCCTGCCGCACTGCACGAAAAGCTTCTCTGCACAGGGCGTGCCTTTATCCAGCTTGGGGCATTCATTCATTGACTTGCCCAACTCCATTCGAGCCTCCTTTACTTCACGTTGACAGGTGTCGTCGCAGTCTTTTTGCTGACTTCGAGCGTTTTGCTCAGAGAAAACAGAAAAAACAAAACATGAATCCACACCAGGACTGTGTCAAGTCGCTTCCGCACCTCCACGGCTGCGGAGACCTCCGCCACAGAACGGATGGGAGTTCTTGGTCTTCCAAAGATGCTGCTGGTAAACGCGTGTCTGACCTCATCCTCACGGCTGTGGTCTTCGTGTGTGCGGTTCTAGCCTCTCTTCTTGGCGCTTTGGTCGTTTACTGCAAGTCTGGTACCGGCGGGCGCTTGTGGTACGGGTTTACCGCATGCTTCTTCGTCTCCTTATTGATACTTTTGGGGACAGGAGTGGCTGCGTTGGTGACTTGTCTCGATAACCCCATCGTCTTGATGTATGCCGTGTCCCAGTTTGCGACCAGGAGCAAACGTACCCCTGCGGTCATGACCAACGATGCGCTCGAGCCCGAAGAAAAGGCTCTTATCGACGACCTGGAGTCAAACTATCCCGAGATCAAGGAGGAGGTGTACAAGCTTCTTGCGCACCAGAACTTCACCCTGACCAAAGACACCTACGACAAACAGAACACCCACATTGGATCCGACACGCGACTATACTGCAAGGGCGGTCAGTGCGTGGAGGAGGGATGGAAGCTGCACAACGTGAATGTCGGGGAATTGTTCAACCCAGCTGCCCTCGAGCACATGCCTACTTTTTGCGACCTTGCCAAGCGGCACGGCGATACGATGATCAGCTCGGTCGTGTCGTTACTGCCCGGCAAGACAAAGATTCCTCCGCACGTCGGCTACTCTTCTTTAGTAAAGCGCCTGATGTTAGCCGTGGAGGTACCTGAACCGAGCGACCGCTGCTACCTATGCGTGAACGGCGAAAAGTTGACCTGGACCGAAGGCAAGACATTCATGTGGGACGACACCTACCCGCACGGAGTGTGGAACGAGACAGAAAGTCGGAGACTCATTATCTACATGGACGTCCTGCGCAAGGTGGATAACAAGGTGCTGAACGGCCTGGCTACGTGGCTGATTCGGCAGGTGCAGTCATCTGACATGATCCGCGAAGAGGTGGAACGCACGGAAACAAAACGAAAAATCATTTAATCTTATTTAATTGCATCCCTGATTTGCCGTGGAGATTCCTCGTCCATCCCTGCCGCTGCGTCCCACCTATACATTCATCGTACATTTATAATGATCGAGAGCTCTAAAGACGCGAGCGATATCCTCCTCCACGAAGACGTAGGATCAAATGTAGTGTGAATTCCTTCCCAATTCCGTAGAATCCCAGTGTGCGACTGTCTTCCAGAAGAGTTCCGTTGTAGAGTGGCCTTCTTTTTCCTGGATCTTCTGCTTGACCACTTCAACGGTGTTGCAGGCGTCAACGTCGAGGGTCATGGTTTTGCCCGTGAGGGTCTTGACGAAGATTTGCATGGCTGACATAGCTGTGCGGCGTTACTTAGTTTTTTGTTGTGTTTGGTTACATGAATGTGTTCACCGTCTGGAAAAAAACAATTTCTATTTGATTGCATCCCGAACGTGTTGAGGAGCTTTTTTGTCCACAAGCCACGTTCGATTTGGAATCCTGACGCTCATGTCCATATAGCAGTGCAACCTCACATTGTTGTCATCATAAGCGGATCCTGCGTGCACCAGGTCGCCCCGGAAAAGTAGGACATCTCCCCTGCTTAGGGATAACCGCGTCTGTGAAAAACAATCATCCTTTCCTAGCTTCTCGGACTTTACCATTGACGAAATCAAGCGATGTGACTCCGGCCACACTTCAAGCGTCGTAGAGTCCTGCAGCGCCACGAGGACGTTTACAGGAACTGTTTCTGTGCTTAGCATGTCATCGGATGGATCATAATCTACGTGAGGTGCTTGCTCGCAGCACCCGGGAAGTGACCGCAGGACAACCCAGTCATTCAGCTTAAGATGAGGCAGCATATCAGAGATCTTGGCGGAAATGTTTTTGCCGAAATCCCTCAGGGCGATTGACGTTTCGGGCAAGCAGATTTGTCTTCGGCGTCCATCGCTACTCGCGCGCTGTCTGTTGTGGTTAAAAATTCTGTCCATGGACCTCGATGACGTTATTAGCATGATTTGAGTTAATACTTCATCTGGGATCGTCACGCACTGGCGCAATGCCGTAAAACCGCTGGAATGCAATTCTTCTAGACTAGCCTTGGGCAGATTCGAGCTGGAATACGAGCGTCGCGCGGATGATCGGGTTCTCATATTTGTTTTTTGGTTTGTTTACGGCCCAGAGTCTTTTGTGTAGTTGTCGGAAAACGAGCTTAGAGGCACAAAACCTTTAAGCGCGGATCGAACCTACGGACTGTGTCGTTTTTCGAGCCGATTGGTGCGCCGGCGCAATCGAACGTGCTTATCTTAAGAGTACTGCACCAGTTAAGATAAATCAAACGTGTCATATCAGGTCGCCATTCATGCCTGCTTTCCGCTGAAACCAACACTCAGTCGGATTTTTGTTGTAGCGTCCTTCTACTTGCACCCAATGATTGCTTTGCTCAGCCATCCGGAACAACCGCCAGGTAGGGCACGCCGCGGAACCTGCTTGCTCGCCGGTTGCTTTTCGCGTGTTACATATGTTGATCGTACACTCTACAGTCTGACCATGGCAAATGGACCACAGGTACCATTCCAAGGCTGCCTTGTGCTTCACGACAACGTCTAGCGTCCACCAGAAGCACACATTGTGGAGTGCAGCATAGCTATTCAAGCCAAGGTTGGCATCTCCGACAAACGGACTAGTACTGATCGGGGAGGTGCGGTAGTGGCCAATCGCAACGCCCTTCCCCGCCAACTGTTGTGCGTACCATGTACATCTTTCCCCAGTCCATCTGGGTTCCACTGTCAGGTAGGCCTTGGCGCCGTTGCTCCAGAAAGGGTCACATAGTTCTACTCGGCTGGGCTTGGGGCACTTCAAGTACTGGGACTGCCCGTGAAAGTCGCCAACAATTTTTGCCACGTTTATCGCCGCCTGCCCGCCTAGAGAGTGGCCCACGATTCGAATCTCCTGCTGGTAGGGGTTCGTGGTCGACGAAATAAAAGCGCACAGCGATTTAGCGATTGCTTCACATACACTGATTGCAAGAACTCTGTCCGTGGTGTACGTGCCATCGGGTAGTCTTCTTCGCATGTTTTTGAAGCCGTTGAGTGCCTTCCACAGCTTTGCCTCGGCGTCCTTTACCTCGTTCTCGTCCGCGTATTCCACCCAATCAAAAAAAGCAATGTTGTATGCGACTGGAAGCTTGTTCGTGTGGTTGTGCATCACAGAAATGCTGGTACCGTAACTGACGTCGTGGTCGGACGGCTTCTTGTCCCGGGCTGTGGGAATCAAGTCGTAGTCTGTACCGTAAACGGTTGCTGAAGGCTGCTTCCACATACGTGCGTAGTTTTCGTTCGACAACACCTCCCCCTGAAAGGAAGGGATACGTGGACCCCAGCTTTGTATCATATCATCCTTACTCCACCCGTGAATACACAGGAGCGTGGGGAGTGAAGGGTTGAAGTGAGTTGTAGGGAGGGATATCGCAGTGTTTGTTTCGAGGTTGAAAGCCAACATCCGGCTGTTTCCCGAGTCGTAAAAGTAAAGGCCGGTCTTCATGGTTTAGTTGTTGTTTTAGTTTGTATGGTAGACATCATGAATCCGATCTCGTCGCAGGCAGAGTTTAGTAAGAGGATGTGCGGCTGGCGTGGGTGATGCTTTCGGGATGCCCTATAGTTTGTTCAGTAAACGTTTAGCTGGATTTGAGTCTGGTCAGATTTATGAAGTCTATTCTAAAGATGCAAAAAGAAAAGAGCTAGCGAATGTCTGAGTCGAGTGAAGTTCCCGATACCTTGAGAATCGGACCCACTGCTGGATGTGTTCACTATTCTTTTGGCGTAGCCTGCTTTTTGGAAGACAACTATTCCATACCCGAAGATTTGGTGTACGAAACCGTGTCCGGCGGCAATTACATTGCCGCCAGCATGATACACTCCAACGCTCGGCATGGCTGGGATATGTTTAGCTTGCGCTCGTGCGACTTGGCTTCTCGCACTAATCCGTGGGAATACGTTTCACAAATGTACAATCTGGTACAAGACCACTGTGAAGATTTCATCCGAAGCACGAGAAAATTCCATCCGAATAAGCGTAACCATAAGGTGGCTGTCTGCTTAGGTACATTGGGTTACCTAGGACGTGTCTGGCCAGACTCGTTTCATAGCATTCAAGACTACGCGAATTGTCTCGTCGGTGGTAGTTTTATACCTTACCTCACTAGCATGTGTGCACACGGTTGGCATTGGAGAGGCAAAAAAGTGTGCGACGGCGCTTTTCGGATTTACTTCGATCGAGCCCTGGTAGCCACCTTTGTGATCTTATGCTGCAGTGTTGTCCGGGCTCGAGTGTTATTAAGTGCGTGTGCGTGGTTAGCGTCGGCCCTTGCCTTGAGAAGAGCAATACTGTGGTTCAGAAAATGGTGCACGGATAACCCCGTCGGCAGACATTGCGATAAACCCGCGGATCGCGCTAGTAGAACGGTATCTATTGAGGTTGAGGGTCCGGATGTTCGGTGGTGGTGGCGGCTTTACGGGGTGTGGGGAGACCGAGCGAATCACGAAACACAGTTTAGAGCGGGTTATCGATGGGCTGAAGAGAACATGCCTTTGCGCGTTGCCGAGACGACTGCTTGGAAGACGAGAAACCGTACGTCCGCACGCGATACGATAGAGCACAACCAACCTTTACTTCCAGACCTAGCTTTGAGACTCGTCAGATGGAACGCACAAGAGCGTTCATTTTCAGCGGTAGATTAGAAAACTCCCCCCTGGTGCAATCTGCCAGGTCATAATATTCTCTGCACAGAGGGACGAGCTCCGCCGCGCAGAGAATGCCTTTTCCAGGTGGTATGGACGCATAGAGTGACTTATTCTTAACTTCGTACTTGTCGAGGACACCATTCCACCTCTTGTCGATATCAGCTCGGGCTCTTCTCATCGCGAATTGTGACCAAGAAACCTCCGACTCGATTTGCACCCGCTACCAACTAACCGTTAGTTACCGGCGCATTTATTCGTGCCATAAACTGCATGTGTTTCTATATATCTCTTCGCAAGGTGCTGCACTGGAACTCGCACACACACCACACACACACACACACACAAATTAGCGCGAGGCTTTTCGGCCTGCACACAACACCCTTCCCACCAGTAGGTGTTTAACATGGCTTTCCCGAACCACAAGCGTCAAAAGCTGCTCCGTGCACCGACCCAGGTTACTGCAGTCCAGTGCGATGACAGTCTGCGCGCGAGCGAAGCCGTCGCCGGATCGCCCGTGTCGCTCTTGGAAAGTGTGGTGCTAATGACGGACGGACTCAGTGCCTCTTTGTACTCGTACTTGACGCCTCGAGAGTTGTGGGCACTGGCACAGGCGGCGTCCGCCGAGACTTCGCGCAAGAACGCGCTGCGAGAGCTGCGGATGCAGGTAGAGAAACGGCCGATGAATTCAGTGGGCGAGATACGAGCCATGCCACCAAACGCGCGATCGTTCGTGAGGCACGTGGACTTGGCCTGGCGGGGTCAGACTGACCTCGTCGCAGACGCCGACCTGGTCTTGTTCGCGCCCATGGAATCTTTGTACCTTCTTAGAATGATCGGATCCATGGAGATCACGGACGCAGGGCTGACATTGCTCGCTCCACTGGCCTCGCTGACCCGTCTCGACTTGTCCTTCTGCCCCAAGATCACGGGTGCGGGCCTGGTCGCGCTCGCTGTCCAGCCGAGTCTGACCTCGCTCACCTTGGACGGATGCTGTCAAATCGCGGACGTGGACCTGGTCTTTCTCGCGCCCCTGTTGCAGAAGTTGACCTCGATCAGCTTTCGCGAGTGTCACCTGCTCACGGGCACCGGGGTGGGAGCGCTCTCTCGGTTCCCGGCGGCGCTGACCGATCTCAACTTGTCCGCCTGCACCGGGATTACGGAAGCGGGACTGGAATCGCTCGCGGACCGCCTACCGGCACTGACCTCGCTCAACTTGAACTCATGCCGCCAGATCACGGACGCGTGGCTGTCCTCTCTTGCGCCGCTAGAATCTCTGACCAGGCTCAGCCTGGGCGGGTGTCGGCTGATCACGGACGCGGGCTTGGTCTCACTCGCTGGGCAACTGCCGGCGCTGACCTGGATCCGGTTGGCCTTCTGTCCAGGGATCACGGACGCGGGACTGGCTGCGTTAGCGCCGCTGCAGGAGCTAACATTTCTGGACGTGTCCCACTGCGGTAGGAACATCACGACGCTGGCCGGGCTCGCGTCCCTGCCGAATCTGACCTCTCTCGACGTGTCTCAGTGCGACCAGATCGAAAGTACGGAGCTGGCCTTTCTCACGCAGATGACCGCACTGACCTCGCTCAACGTGAGCGGATGTGAAAAGATCACGGACGCGGGGATGGCCTCTCTCGCACCGCTGACGGCACTGATCCGTCTCATCTTGCGAGGGTGCAACAAGATCACGGACGCCGGACTGGCCTTTCTCAAGCAGATGACCGCACTGACCTCGCTCAACCTGAGCGGATGCGACAAGATCACGGACGCGGGGATGGCCTCTCTCGCACCGCTGACGGCAC
>ENA-UOYD01000169-UOYD01000169.1-marine-metagenome-genome-assembly--contig:-NODE-169-length-17216-cov-3.052103_pt1 | contig 17216 bp, 16 predicted proteins | sample MGYA00238169_ERZ767097 | MGnify/ENA primary metagenome ERZ767097 (study PRJEB28937, sample SAMN06267346) | marine metagenome | isolation source: Columbia River Estuary | place: USA:Columbia River Estuary... | reverse complement strand
TAGATGAACATGCTACAAGCCCTATTAGTGAGGACATTATTGTCACAAAAACTTTCAACTCACTCATAACCTCACTATAAATCTAACTTGTATTTATCTGGGTCTGCATATCGGGTAAGTATTTACCAGATATTCCGCTAATAAAAGGACTGTCTCCAGACTAATCAGAGCGTCGGTCTCAACGTTACCCCGGTATGCCCATGCCGCGCAGGGGCCGAAGCTTAAGATTAATTGCGGTTCGACCCCAATTGTTCCTTTGCAGCTATTTGTTATGCCACGGACTCAATTTCGACCTCCCATCCTGGAAACAGCAAGACTGCCGGATGGCACTTCAATGCCCTGGCTAGGACTTTGGCTCTTTCAACACCGAGTTGAACCCGATCGTTCTCAATCGCCGAGATAGTCGACTGAGGAATACCACAGAGACCCGCCAACTTGTTCTGGCTCAGCTCCTGCAGTTCACGAAGAATCCGCACGGACTCACCCGGGGATACTTCAATGTGTCTTTTTGCACGTCTAAATTCTTTCATCTCTCATTTCCTTCGATAGTCATGTGCCGTCAAATCGACGACCATCACAAGAAAGTCTGCTTTCTTTAGCTTGTATATGACTCGATACTGTCCACTTAGCCTCGAAGATCGGTGCCCCTTCCATTCTCCACGAAGTGCGTCGTCGTTAAACCCTCTAATAAGTTTCAGGCCAGCCGGGGCCGATATTAGAACCATCCAGGAACTGCTCGGTCACAAGGATGTGTCCACCACCATGATCTACACCCACGTGATACGGCGTGGCGCGGCCGATGTGAAGAGTCCACTGGATTAAAAAAACGGCGCCCTAAGGCGCCGCTTTCATACTCTGTTGAAGGTCTGCAGACCTACCGCTTCATTGAATCGAAGAAGTCGGCGTTGGTCTTGGTGTCCTTCATCTTGCCCAGCAGGAACTCCACTGCGGCCAGCTCATCCATGGGATGCAGCAACTTGCGCAGCACCCACATCTTCTGAAGCTCGGCAGGTTCGGTAAGCAGTTCTTCCTTACGTGTGCCGGAACGGTTGATGTTGATGGCGGGGAATACACGCTTCTCGGCAATACGGCGATCCATCTGGATTTCCATGTTGCCGGTGCCCTTGAATTCCTCGTAGATCACATCATCCATACGCGAGCCGGTTTCCACCAGCGCGGTGGCCAGGATGGTCAGGCTGCCGCCCTCTTCGATGTTACGTGCCGCACCGAAGAAACGCTTGGGACGCTGCAGTGCATTGGCATCCACACCACCGGTGAGCACCTTGCCTGAGCTGGGTACCACGGTGTTGTAGGCGCGAGCCAGGCGGGTAATGGAATCCAGCAGGATCACCACGTCGATCTTGTGCTCGACCAGGCGCTTGGCCTTCTCGATCACCATCTCGGCAACCTGCACGTGGCGGGTGGCCGGCTCATCGAAGGTCGATGAGATAACTTCGCCGCGTACGGTGCGGGACATCTCGGTGACTTCCTCGGGACGCTCGTCGATGAGCAGCACCATGAGGTAGACATCGGGATGGTTCGCGGTGATGGCCGAGGCGATGTTCTGCAGCAGGATAGTCTTACCGGCCTTGGGCGGGGAGACAATCAGGCCACGCTGGCCACGACCGATGGGTGAGACCAGGTCGATAATGCGTGAGGTGAGATCCTCTGTGCTTCCGTTACCGCGTTCCAGGCGCATGCGCTGGTTCGGGTGCAGGGGCGTGAGATTCTCAAACAGCACCTTGTTGCGGGCTGCCTCGGGAGACTCCATGTTGATCTCGCCAACCTTCAGCAGGGCGAAGTAACGCTCGCCTTCCTTGGGGGGACGGATCAGACCGGAGACGGTATCGCCGGTACGCAGGTTGAAACGGCGAATCTGGCTGGGGGACACGTAAATGTCATCCGGTCCTGCCAGGTACGAACCCTCGCCGGAACGCAGGAAGCCGAAGCCGTCCTGCAGGATTTCCAGCACGCCGTCGCCGTAAATGTCTTCGCCGTTGGCCGCGTGGGCCGTAAGCATGGAAAAGATGATGTCCTGCTTGCGCGAACGGGCCTGGTTTTCCAGCCCCAGCGACGTGGCCATCTCGACCAGGGCCCCAATGGGCTTGGTCTTCAGGTCAGTCAGGTTCATGATTTCTTTGGTCTGGGCCAGCTCCTCCTGGGAGATGGTTTCCAGTTCCGAAGGATCGTCAGGAATATTGTTGGGGCGTCTGCCGCCACTGCTGTTACCACCACTGCTGCGGCGAGACCGCTTTTTCTTCACATTGGGGTTGCCGGTGGCAGGTCCGCGGCCTTCGGTGGGCTTGGCGCCACGGCCGCGAGGGGAATTACCTAGGTAGCCTCTCACAAGTTTGTATCCAAAAATTCTTTGAGTTGGGCTTTGGAAAGCGCGCCCACCTTCTGCGCTTCAACCTTGCCGCCTTTAAACAGCAACAGGGTAGGAATGCCGCGAATACCGAACTTCGGCGCGGTGGCCGGGTTCTCATCAATATTCAGCTTGGCAATTTTCAGCCGACCCTCGTAGTCGCCAACGATCTCATCAAGGATCGGGGCAATCATTTTGCAGGGTCCGCACCACTCAGCCCAGAAATCCAGCAGTACTGGCAGATCTGATCCAATGATGTCCTGTTCGAATTGTGCGTCAGTCGTGTGCACGATCTTGTCGCTCACTTGCAACTCCTTCCGGAAACAACCGTTTGAATATTGGGATGATTTATTACTCGGGGTTTAAACTGGGTAGCGGGCTCAATGCCGTTTTAAGATGTGACGCGGACTGTCCTATCAGGCACAATGTCGCAATTATCTCGCGCTCTAGTCGCTCGTAAATCTACAAGAGGAACTTGTTAGAGGGCGGCAAGAGGTAGCGTGAGCCGCGGTGTTGGCCTGTATTTTGACCTCTCACCCCCAGACAATGCAAGTTTTTCCTGCCACGTATTTTCCGTAAGGCAGGAATCAAGGACGTATTCGTTATATGACAGACAGCCATTTAAGTGACGTACGATTCGACAGCCTGAACCTTCCAGAGCCACTGGCGCGGGGCATTCAGGACGCAGGATTCGTTAACTGTACACCCATCCAGGCAGAAACCCTGCCTGTGGCGCTCACGGGTAAAGACGTTGCCGGGCAGGCCCAGACAGGTACCGGCAAGACCGCCGCTTTCCTGCTCGCCATGTACAACCGGCTGCTGACCGAACCGGCTCCCGAGAAGGGAATGCCCAACGATCCGCGAGCCATCATCATCGCGCCTACCCGCGAATTGGCCTTACAAATCGAGAAGGACGCCGTGGTACTGGGCGCGCATACCGGCCTGAAACTGGGCGTGGTGTACGGCGGCACCGGCTACGACAGCCAGCGCCAGATGCTGGCCAACGGCGTGGATGTGCTGGTAGGCACCCCCGGCCGGATCATCGATTACTACAAGCAGAAAGTGTATGGCCTGGAGCGCATCCAGGTAATGGTGCTGGATGAAGCCGACCGGATGTTTGACCTGGGATTCATCAAGGACATCCGCTTTGTCCTGCGCCGCCTGCCTCCCGCTGACAAGCGCCTGTCCATGCTGTTCTCGGCCACCCTTGGCCAGCGCGTGCTGGAACTGGCCTATGAGCACATGAACAGCCCCGAACTGGTTCAGATCGAGTCCGAGACCGTGACCGCCGACCGGGTCACCCAGGTGCTGTACTACCCCTCCAACGAGGAAAAACTGCCCTTGTTGATTGGCCTGCTGCGCACCAAGGCGGCCACCCGAACCATGGTATTCGTGAACACCAAGCGTGCGGCGGAACGTATTGAGGCCTATCTCACTGTGAATGGCATTGATGCCAAGGCGATTTCCGGCGATGTGCCCCAGAGAAAGCGCATGGCCATGCTGAAGGCCTTCCAGGAAGGCGAACTACCGGTCTTGATTGGCACCGATGTGGCCTCCCGCGGACTGCATATTCCCGGCGTGAGCCACGTGGTGAATTACGATCTGCCCCAGGATTGCGAGGATTACGTGCACCGGATCGGCCGAACCGCCCGTGCCGGCGAAAAAGGCGATGCGATCAGCTTTGGTTGCGAACAGTACGTGTTCTCACTTCCCGATATTGAGAAATACATCGGTCAATCGATTCCGGTGGAAACGGTTCCCAGGGAACTGCTTCCCGAGACCCTGGTCAAGCCGGGTCCCGAACACTTCCCCCAGCGCAAACCCCGTCCCGGTGGCCCGCGCAGTGGTGGTGGCGGTCGTGGAGGGCCGAGAAGGTCGGGCGGTGGCTCCGGCGGACGCGGAAGGCGCTAGATCAGAGACGGCCCTGGTTCAGTCTCGAATCAGGGCTCGATCAGTTCAACCACGGAATCAACCTGCTCAAACCCCTCGATCTCCCGGGTCGGCCCGTCAATTTCCGGTCGCCGAATAGCCACCAGCTGGCCTATCCCGAAACGACGCGCCGATTCCAGCACCGGAATGCTGTCATCCACAAGCAATGTCCGCGGCGAGGTGAAATGTTCCACCTCCTGCAATCGCCGCCAGAACTCCGGATCTTCTTTCGGCAGCCCAAAATCATGAGAGCTGTGTACCGCATCGAAGTGGGTATGCAGCGCGGTGCACTCCATCTTTACCAGCAACGAATCACGGTGTGCGTTGGTGACCAGTACCAGGCGCTTACCCACCCGGCGCACTGACTCCAGGAACCTGGGAACATCAGGCAGGACCCGGATGCGATGACGGATTTCCCGCTTCATGGCGGTGACATCCATCTCCAGCCGATCCCGCCAAAAATCCAGGCAATACCACTGCAACGTGCCATGGTGTTCCAGGTACCAGCTTTCCAGCCGGGAACGCGCCTCTTCCACGGTAATACCATGATGTTCGCTGTAGCGCTCCGGAACAAAAGCCCGCCAGAAATAATTATCGAAACCCAGGTCCAGCAAGGTGCCGTCCATATCCAGCAGGACCACATCCACATCCTGCCAAATCACGGGTTTGGTGTTAGTTGTTTCCATAGCCACGTATCATACTACGCACAGCACGCACGCCGGCGAGTCCGGCCACAGCCCAAGGTACCGAATGAACGAACTGACCCCCCTGATCCCCGCCCTGCTTGATATTGTCCGGGACGCCGGCAAGGCCATCATGGAGGTCTATGCCTCGGACTTCGACGTCCAGTCCAAGGAAGACAAGTCGCCGGTCACCGCCGCCGACATGGCCGCCCACCGGATCATCGCGGCGCGCCTGCCCGAACTGCTTCCCGGGGTGCCGGTACTATCAGAAGAATCAGGGCTGCCAGAGTATTCAGAGCGGGGCCAATGGCAACGCTACTGGCTGGTGGACCCCCTGGACGGCACCAAGGAATTCATCAAGCGCAATGGCGAGTTCACGGTAAATATCGCACTGATCGACAATCACACACCCATTCTTGGCGTGGTGGGCGTACCGGCACAGGAAATCGAGTTCTACGGCGGTCCGGGCCTGGGCGCATTTCGCTGCCAGGCAGGAGGGCCGACCACGCCCATCAGCGTCTGCAAACCTGCCCAGACCCCTGTTCGAGTCGTAGGCAGCCGCTCACATGCCAGCGAAGCAGTAAGCGCCTATCTGGAGCGGCTGGGCGAACATGAGATGGTGCCCATGGGCAGTTCCCTCAAGCTGTGCGTAATCGCCGAGGGCAAGGCCGACATTTATCCCCGCCTGGGACCGACCTCTGAATGGGACACTGCCGCCTCCCACGCAGTAGTACTGGGCGCCGGCGGGCAGGTGGTGAACTGCGACGGCAGTCCGCTGCTGTACAACGCCGAGGAAAATATCCTTAACCCCTGGTTCCTGGTTTACGGTGACGACAGTCAGGACTGGACAGGGTATGTGGCTCCGTGACGGTCTCCGAGATTGGATTCCTGGGAATCCTGCTTATCTTTGGCGCCGGGGGCTGGTACCGCATCATGGAGTCCCGGGAACGGGCCAATCACGTGGTCGCGGCGACCTGCCGCAAGGCCGGTCTGCAGTTGCTGGATGGGACGGTTTCTTTCGGTGGCGTGCGCATAACCCGTGACCACCAGCGCCACCTGGTGCTGGAGAGGACTTACAACTTTGACTACAGCGCGGATGGATTTTCCCGCAAACAGGGCTTTGTAATCCTGCGTCGTGGCCATGTTCACAGCATCGGACTGGCGCCTGAGGATTCGGTCCAGCGAGAAATCCACTAAAAACCCTTGGCAGCAACGGGTCCGCTTGACTAAGCTAGGGGAACTTACTAAATGCCACCTTGCGTACGTAAAGCACAGACATGAGCGACAAAGTCGACACCAAGTCATTTGAGAAACTGGACAAGCTCCGGTCCCTGCGACTGGAACATCGCGACTTGGACGATGTGATTGACCGTCTTGCACTGGATCCCGCCGTGGATCAAATTCAGCTCAAGCGTCTGAAGAAACGCAAATTATGTCTCAAGGACCAGATCGCCCACCTGGAAAGCGACATGATTCCGGATCTCAACGCCTGAGCGTTGTGGACGGGACCCCTCCTTCACCACCCTCCCCGACGGAGCAACGGCTTCCATACGCCCTGTCCGCCCCCCTGGAAAAAGCTATCGAGGAACGTTTTGTTCGCGCCTCGGGCCCGGGCGGTCAACACGTCAACAAGACCGCATCAGCAGTACAGCTTCGCTTTGATGCCCGTAATGCGGGCTTGCCCGGAGAAGTGGCAAGAAAGTTGATCGGCCTCGCGGGTAGTCGTGCCGACAGCCAGGGCGTAATCACCATCTTCGCCCAGCGCCATCGCAGCCAGGAACGTAACCGGGAAGATGCCCGGGAGCGATTGATGGAACTAATTGAACAGGCCCGTCACAGGCCGGCACGGCGCATCCCCACCAAGACGCCCTACTCAGCCAAGCGCAAGCGCCTGGACAGTAAGCGTCAGCAGTCGAAAACAAAATCCTTGAGGGGAAAACCGTCGTCCGACGACTAGGCCCGGGTCACCTGGCGAACTGCATGGCGAATCTCGTCACTCAAAAGCAGGCGAGAGTATTTATCCAGCTTCTCCACCACGTCATCGAACTCAAGTCGTCCATCGGCACCAACATGAACAACGCCCTGGGCCTTGAGTCGGCGGATGAAATTCCGGAAAAGACTGCGATCAAAGAACTCGGGGGAATCCAGCCCGAACAGCACAGAAAGCCTCTGGGCCATTAACTGGGACTCTTCCTCCAGGGCCTTTTCAGTAATCGCCGCGCTGCCGTGACGCTCAAGCAGTGCGATCACCACGTAGTAACGTTCAACAGCCTGGTCCGTAACTTTTGAGAGCAAGCCCAGTCTCACGTGACCGCTTCCACTGTCCTTACGGGAATAGCGATTATTTAACCGCCCCCTGCCCAACAGGCCGTGGCGGCACATGACATTCACCGTATGCTGCACCCGGTCTGCAATTTCTTCCTCGGTCCAGCGAATAAACAGTTCCGCCTTAAGATACGGATAAATCACGCCAACAACCTGGGAAATCAGGTTGGTGGTCATGCGCTCATTGCGCAGGAAACAACTGGCGATCAACGATGGCAGCGCCAACAGGTGCAGCACGTTGTTACGGAAGTAGGTTCCCATAACGGTCTGCTGCTCGCTCATGGTTATCATGTCGCCCAACTTGTTGGCCCGCCGCTGAACCACCCCGAGTTTTTCGCAATAGGTGACCATGTCCGCAGCAGCCATCTTGGTCACGGTTACCCGGTCCGAGTAACCCAGGTCCCTGAGCAACTTCGCGTACAGTTCCAGTTGGGCAACCAACTGGGTCTCCAGCATGGACTGCCGGGGCGTGGACAGCATGACCAGGGTAATCAGGTTAACCGGACCCACTGCCGCGGCGCTGTTCACCCTACACAGAATCTCTTCTCCCAGGTCATCAATAATCGGCACCAGCCAGCGGGGACGACCTTCTTCATCGACCTGCTTTTCGCGCCAGTCAGCCTGCCCCTTGTCCAGGAACTGCTCCAGGGGAAGAGGCTCTCCGAAATTCACAAACACGCTGCCGAATTTTTCCCGCAGGGTTGGCAAAAAGCGCAGCAGGTCCAGGATGGACTCTTTCTTCTTGGGCTTGCCGCTGAGCTCTGCAATGTAGGTATTACCTTCCATCACCCGCTCGTAGCCAAAGTAAACTGGCACGAAAACCAGTGGGCGACGGCGATTGTTAATGAAGCTGGTGACGGTCATGCTGAGCATGCCGGGACGGGGCTCCAGCAATCTGCCTGTGCGGCTTCGACCACCCTCGATGAAATACTCGATGGCCACGCCCTTGTTCAGGTTCATTCCCAGGTATTGCTGGAACACGGCCGAGTACAACTGGTTGCCGCGGAAGCTGCGACGCAGGAAAAATGCACCGCCTCCGCGCAAGAACTGACCCAGGACCGGCAGATTCAGATTGATACCAGCGGCGATATGGGGTGCAACCAACCCGCGCACGTACAGCACATAGGAAAGCAGCAGGTAATCCACGTGAGAGCGATGACAGGGAACGTAGATGACCTCATTACCCTTGGCCGCCTCGCGCATCTCCTCGAAGTGATTCACCTCGATACCGTCATAGAGTTTTTGCCACAAGGAGGTGAGCATTCTGGCCGACACGGCCACCACTGCGTTGGAGAAGTTGGCGGCAATTTCATTCGCGTAGCCACGCGCCCGTGAGGTCGCCTTGTTCCGGTCAAGGCGCGCAGACTGCATCTCGCGATCAATGGCCTGGCGAACCTTTCGGCTCTTAAGCAACTTATTGACCATCGTCCGGCGGTGAGACAAGTCGGGACCGATAGTGGCGACTCGCTGTAGCCTGAAATGCACTCGCAACACACGGGCAACCTTGCGAACACTGCGAGATTGACCCAGGCCCTCTTCGGCTACCTGCTTCAGGTGGATCGGTGCGGCCACTTCCACAAGAACATTTCTACCGTGCAGCAGAATAACGAAGAACTTTCTCAATGAACCGGTGGCAGCCCATCCTTCGGAGAACAGGGTCCTGATGAAGCCCTGCTCCCGATCCGGCGCGCGACCCCAGAAAATTGAAACCGGTACGATCCGAACATCCAGGGAATGATCAGCGCTTACAGCGCCAATCATCCTGCCCAGCAGTTTTGAAGGCGCCGCGCTTGCCCGGCGGCGAGAGAGACCGCGTTTTCCGCGCACGTAGCAGACAGATTTATTTTGTTGGTATCCACGTAATTTCATCGCGTCCCGGGGCCGGGGAAGACCCTGCTCGCGACACACCCTGTCCAATACCAGCAAATCAGAAAAACTGGATTTCTCAAGGACATAGCAGATTGGAACCTGGGAAGGCCCCAGGGTCTTGGAAACTCTGTCTGAAACAAGATTCACGCGCAGCAAGGGTTTTATCAGGCGACGTGACAGCCCAAACAAAAATTTATCTATACCCAACCAGTTCATGCCCAGGATTCCGTTTAGCGTCAGAGAGCCAGGCGGCCGGTCACAACCAGGTGACGATCGCTGACTTCGACAACTGACAGGCCATCCAGGCCCGCCTCTTCAAGTTGCAACTTGATCTCGGACGGGGTGAAGGCCGCCAGCAAAGAATTATAGAAATCCACCTGCAGAACCTCGGGTTCATTGCCTGCGTAGGTCGCAACGATTTCCCGGGCATGCTCTTCATCGCGGGTACGTTTCAGATCCATGATAAGCACTGATGCTCCAGCACGGCCCAGTTTGCGCACCCCACTCCACATGACCTGGGGCTGGTGCAAATGATGCAACAGGCTATTACTGATGACTGCATCGTATTGGCCAACCGCCAATTCAACACCGGGGAAAATACCGTGTACCAGTCGCACCCGGGTACCGGGTTCACCCGCGGCAGCCAGGGCCGGGCGACCAAAACTGAGCATGGCGGCGGAACCATCCACGCCATCCATGTGCAGGAAGTCGTAACGCCTGGCCATGCGCAGGGCAATGTCGCCCGGACCACAGCCCATATCTACCGCGCGTACCCCATCGAAATCCGGGAAATTTTCTTGAAACAAATCCACGAACAGCGTGTTGGACTCAGAAAAATCAGCCTCGGCGTATGCATTCGCCTGCTCTTCATCTTCCATGAGTTCAGGCTCAAGAATACGTGCGATGTGTGATTCCATGTCGCGCTCTGCTTAATCTGGAGCCCCTCCACGCTGGAGAAGCTGGCCGCACAGTTTAACAGGACGGCTCCGTGGCGACATTATGCTAGGCTGAATCGGCTTATAAACCCGGCGGAAACTACCATGTATTCGAATAAAACCATCATCCTGACCGGCGCCTCCGAGGGCATAGGGCGCGCACTTGCCCTGGAACTGGCCACCGACGCCCCGAACCTGGTGCTGGCGGCCCGGAACCGGGAACGCCTGGAAAGTCTCGCCGTGGACTGCGAGTCCCTGGGCGCCAAATGCCTGGTTTTGCCCACTGATGTCACCGATGAGACCGCCTGCCGGGAATTAGTTGAGAAGACCGTCGAGACATTCGGCGGCCTGGACGTGCTGATCAACAATGCCGGCGGCAGCATGTGGTCTCGGCTGGATCAACTGACCGGCACCGCCCCCCTTGAACAACTGATGAAGCTCAATTACCTAAGTGCCGCCTGGTGCAGTTACTACGCGCTGCCGGCACTGAAAAAATCCCGTGGCCAGATTGTTGCCGTGGCAAGTGTCGCGGGACTGACCGGTGTGCCAACCCGCACCGGCTACTGCGCCGCCAAGCACGCCATGATGGGATTCTTCGATTCCCTGAGGATCGAACTGGCAGCGGATGGGGTGGGCGTCACCATCATCGCCCCGGATTTCGTGCTCTCGGAAATTCACCAGCGCGCGCTGGGTTCGGATGGAAAAGCCCTGGGGGAAAGTCCCCTGGAGGCCAAGTCGGGCGTGATGACCTCGGAAGAATGTGCCGCCCTGATTTACAAGTCCATGACAGGACGTAAGCGGATCTTGATTACTTCCTTCCGGGGCAAACTGGGACGCATCCTGCGGATACTTGCGCCGTCGATCATCGACAAGGTCGCGGCCAAGGCCGTCGCCGACCTGCGCTAGTCCGGGCCAGCGTTTCCAGCCCCGGGAATTTGCTTGAGGAACATTTCAAACAAATCGCACAACTCGTCCAGTTGATCCAGCATGCGGTGATCGGCATCCAGCAGGTGCAGGGTGCAGTCGCCTTCCCTGGCAAAACGCAGCACGTTATCCACCGGAACAATCTCGTCGCGCCAACCATGAACGATAGTAACCGGGCAGGACAGGGGCTTCGGTGTCAGGGCCTCGTAACCCGGCATGTAAAAAGCAGGCGCCATTAAAAACGCAGCGGCGACTGTATGGGTGCTGGCCGCACTGGCGGCCACATGACCACCCATGCTTGATCCCACCAGGATCGCCGGTCCTTCCAGTTCATCCAGGTGAGCACACAGCTTTGCAACCCGTGCATGGGGATCATCCATACCCTGGTAATCCAGTGAGGCCACCTGCAAGCCGTGGCGTCGGGCCACCTCGGCCAGGGCGGAAATCTTTCCACCCCACGGCCCACTTTCCTTACCGTGTGAAAACACAACCTGCATTTGTTCAGCTCCTCGCCATCAATTCGTAGCGGCCGCCGCCAGGGCATCCTCGATCACCCACAGCCGGTCCTGGCCCCAGCACACAATCTTAGCGTAGCGCAGGCAGGGCACACCCCACAGCTGTGCATCATTCAGACGTTCCCGGTTATCGGCAACCCAGTCCCGCCAGGATGCATCCGACAGGGCCGACACAGCCTGCTCCCAGCTCATGGTCGCATCTTCCAGCACACGGCGTAGCACCCGATCCCGAGACAGGTCCTGGCCCCTGGCAAACACCGCTCGGGCCAACACTTGGGGCAGATCCATGGGCCGGGGGTCCTCCCGCATGGCATAGGTCAGCGCCAGGCATCGTTCAACCACCTCCCCCAGGGGATCACATATGCGTCCGAATTCTATCTCCCCAGCCCGTGCTTCCCGCGCTGCATCCAGGACAATATAGCGGCGCTTGGCCGCGCGGACGGCCATGCCACGGGTCACCATGGGCAGCACAGGAGATAGCCTCAGGTTGCACCCCCAGTCCCTGGCCATGTTGGCGACCCGCTCCATGGCCAGGTAAGAGTATGGGCTTCTGAATGAGAAGAAATATTCCAGCTCGCCGCCTACCGGCCGGGGTACCGGTGGGGGTCGGGCCTGCAACAAGGACGATTCACACTTGCCCAGGCGCCGATCCAGGTGAGTCAGCCGGTCCAGGCCCGCGTACCACTCGCCTTCGAAATACACTGCGGCGCTGTCATAGAACTTCAGCCGCTCCAGGCGCGCCTCGTTAGCGGCCAGGGCACCCGGCTGCGTCTCGCCCAGCTCAGCCCCAGCCTCTTGTCCCAGCCATAACTGGCCACACGCGATTGCCGCCTTCGCGGCAAACGCGGAAAACTCTTCTTCGCCGGCCAGCCTGACAGCAAGGTCTCGCGCCCTCTCGGCTGTCGGTTGGCGCATTCCCCCTGACCAGTGCAATCCGTAATGCCTTGCCAGCTGGGCCGAATCCGCCAGGTTCCAGTTCGCCGCCAGCTCGGGCGCTGGATGCGCCCATGAGGGCAAGGTCTGTACCACCCTGGGGATAATCTTTACCTGGTGCCTGGTTACCAGTGTTTCCAGCACCTGGAGCATTAGCAGGCTGCGCGGATCATCCACCCGAAAGAAAAACTCCAGCTCAGGCAGACCATCCCGGCGGCGTGCGTAACGACGGTAACTGGCGTCGATCCGCTTCTCGCTGGTCAACCAACTGCTCAGGCGCGGCGATACCCTGCGTCGAATCCACCCGGCGGCGTGATCAGACGCCTTCATCGGGACCCCACAGCAGGTTGTCCAGGAAATCCTCCTGCAACAGCGCGGTGCCCGGCGCTCTTCCACGCACCAGGATCACCCCTTCATCCAGCAGGCACTGGTGTTGTCGCTCCCAATCGGGACTGGTTGGCGGGAAGGAAATTTTTCCGGCGGCATTAATAACCCGGTGCCAGGGAACCTGGCTGTCATCCGGTAACTGCTTGAGCGCGGTCCCTACCAGCCGCGCCCGCCCGGGCAACCCGGCCATGCGAGCCACCTGGCCATAGCTGGCAACCTTGCCACGGGGAATTGTGCCGACCACTTCCCAAATCTTGCGTACCTGGGGCGAGACCTGGGGCATCGGGCGCTCGAATCAAGCGGTCGCAGTGCGACCGCGAATGCCAGCAATGCTGATACCCAGGGCCAGGACGAAGGGCACCAGTCGCTCGGCAACATCCCCCGGCGCATCTGGCATCAAGTGCAGCACTACCGTGAGTCCAGCGCCCATGGTCATCGCCGACAGGGTCGATTTGGCAGTGGTCTCGTAGCCGGCCAGTCGAACCAGCAGGGGTGGCGCAAAGGCCGAGCCCACCGCGCTCCAGGCAAACAACACGCGGGAGAAAATCGCATCGGGAGCGAACAGGGCCAGCAAGGTAGCCACCGCGCTGACAATCACCACCACCACCCGGGAGACATTCAGGTCCGACGTCTTGCCGTTGGCCAGTCGCCAGTCATGTGACACCGAGGATGCCGCCGCCAGCAACTGGCTGTCAGCCGTGGACATGATGGCCGAGAGCACGGCCGCCACGATCACGCCGGCCATCACCGGTGAGAGCAAGCGATTAGCCACCTCGAAGAACACCATCTCGCCATCAGCGATGGTCGAGTAAAGCACCCTGGCGCACAAACCAATCATCAAGGTGCCGCTGTAAATCAGCACGCACCAGCTCAGGGCGATAATGCGCCCGACCCGCAGGGATTTTTCATCCTTGATCGCCATAAACCGGTTCACCACGTGGGGCTGCCCGGGATAGCCGACGCCGATTCCCAGCAGTCCCAATACGAACGCCACGCCCATCACCCCGGTGAACGGCCCGGTCCAGGACAATTGTTGATCCGTGGCCACCGCCTTCAACCCAGCCAGCAATTGATCCGGCCCGCCCACGGCTACCAGGGCGACCACTGGCAGCAGCACCGCCGCAGCAACCATCAACAGGCCCTGCAAGGTATCGGTGACACTGACGGCCCAGAACCCACCCAGCAGGGTGTAGGCCACCACCACCAGTACGCCGATCATCAGGGACAGGTCCTGGCCCAACCCGAAACTGTTGTCGAAAGCCTTCCCGGCCGCCTGCAACTGGGAGGCCACGTAAAACATGAAGGACACCACGATAATCACCGAGGCGGTTTTCATGATTAGCGAATACAGAGGGTCATTTTTATCCCCGGCCAACACTTCGGTCAGGGTAATGGCCCCGGTCTTGCGACTCAGGTCCCGGATGCGTGGTCCCACCCATGCCCAGTTGGCCAGGTAGCCCAGAAAAATCGCGGGAAACAACCAGACGGCAGACAGGCCCCAGTTGTAGGCGGCGCCGGAAACCCCAAGCAGGGTCCAGGCCGAGGAGGAACTTGCCGATGCGCTCAGCGCGGAGACCCAGGCGCCCAACTTGCGCCCACCCAGGAGGAAGTCGGTCTCGTCACGAGTGCGTCGACTGGCCCATACACCAATGGCCAACATCACTCCCATGTAGACCAGCAGGGTTGCCAGGATTGCCTCGGCTCGACTCATTCTTGTTCTCCTGAAATGTCGCCCGCACACCATAGCAAGGCAGACGAAGTTCACCAACTTCCAGGCGAGTGTTTTTCATGCTGCGGATGCGCTGGGACTCAATTGGTGAAACAATCCTCCAGCATTGACCAAGCTGGAAGGAATACGTGGGCAGCTCGAAAAAGTGGCAATTCTGGATTGACCGTGGCGGCACCTTTACTGATCTGGTGGCGCGCACTCCCGGGGGCGAACTGCAAACACGCAAGTTGCTATCCAGCGACCCGGAGCACTACGCAGACGCGGCACTGGAAGGCATACGCCGCTGTCTTGGCATCGCCGGCGACCAGCCCATTCCGCATGAACAAATTGATGCCGTAAAGATGGGCACCACGGTGGCCACCAATGCCCTGCTGGAACGCCAGGGCGAAGCCACCTCATTGATTACCACCGCAGGATTTCGCGATGCCTTACGCATCGGTTACCAGAATCGGCCCGACCTGTTTGCCCGTCACATAGAACTTCCCGAGTTGTTGTACAGCCAGGTCATCGAGGCCGAGGAGCGGGTGGATGCGGCGGGCAAACCCCTGCGTCCACTGGACCAGGCTGCCCTGCGCAGCGCCCTTGAACAGGCCTACGAACAGGGACTGCGATCGGTCGCCATCGTATTTATGCATGCCTACCGATACGCCACCCACGAACAACAGGCCGCCAAGATAGCGAAAGAGGTGGGCTTCACCCAGGTATCCACCTCCCATGACGTGATACCCCTGATTCGCCTCGTCGGCCGGGGCGACACCACCGTGGCGGACGCCTATCTTTCACCCTTGCTGCTGCGCTACATACAGGGCCTGCGCCAGGAACTGGGCAACACCCGACTGATGTTCATGCAATCCAGCGGCGGCCTGACCAGTGCCGATTTCTTCCGCGGCAGGGACAGCATTCTCTCCGGCCCGGCCGGTGGCGTGGTGGGTATGGTACGTACCGGAGAGATCGCCGGCATCGACCGGCTGATTGGTTTTGACATGGGGGGCACCTCCACTGACGTCTCACTGTTTGACGGGGACTTCGAACGCGCCCAGGACAACCTGATTGCCGGGGTGCGCATCCGCGCCCCGATGATGAAAATCCACACCGTGGCGGCAGGCGGCGGATCGGTGCTGCATTACACAGACGGTCGCATGCAGGTTGGCCCCATGTCCGCCGGCGCCAATCCCGGTCCGGCCTGTTACCGGCGGGGTGGACCCCTGACTGTCACCGACATCAATGTCCTGCTGGGACGCATCCAGCCCGAACATTTCCCGCGGGTATTTGGTCCCGGGGGCGACCAGCCGCTGGATTCGGATGCCGTGAAAACCGGCTTTGCCGAACTCACCGAACGAATCAACGCCGAGGCGGGCACCCAGTACAGTCCCGAGCAGGCGGCAGAGGGTTTTCTGCACATTGCCGTCAATCGCATGGCTACCGCCATCAAGGAAATCTCCATCCAGCGCGGTTACGACGCCAGTCGTTTCGCCCTGAGCTGCTTCGGCGGCGCCGGCGGGCAACATGCCTGCCAGGTTGCCGATGCCCTGGGTATCCCAAAAATATTTATTCATCCGCTGGCCGGGGTGCTTTCGGCCTATGGCATGGGACTGGCCCAATTGCGATCCATCCGCCAGCAGTCACTGGAGTTGTCGCTGGACCAGGCAGCGATGGAGACTATCAACGAGACAGCCCAGACACTGGCCCAAAGTGCCGGTCAGGAACTGGAACAACAGGGCCTGGCTCCCGAACAGTTAAGTTTCAGCAAGCGGGTGCGACTTCGCTATGCGGGAACTGACAGCACCCTGGCGGTTGAACTGGATAGCCTGTCGAAGATGCGCGCGAACTTCGAACTCGCCCAACAACAACGGTTTGGCTTCACCAGCCCGGACACTGCGCTGGTGGTAGCGGATGTGGAAGTGGAAGCCATCGGGGAAACCGGCGCCGGAGTGGAACACGTCATCGAGCCCGGGGGCGGCACACCCCAACCGGCAAGCATCACCCGCAGCTGGATCGGTGGACACTGGCAGGACACGCCGGTCTACCAACGTGAGGTTCTTCAGCCGGGAATTCAAATCAACGGACCGGCCATCATTACCGAAAGCCACGGCACCATCGTCGTGGAGCCAGGCTGGCAAACCAGCATGAACGCCTATGGCCACCTGATGCTTGCCCGCCAGACACCGGTCAGCATGAGCTTCAGTGAAGGCACTTCCGTCGACCCCATGTTGCTGGAGGTATTCAACAATCTGTTCATGCACATTGCCGAACAGATGGGCGTGATCCTGGAGAACACTGCCCACTCGGTAAACATCAAGGAACGGCTGGATTTCTCTTGTGCGGTCTTCGGGCCCGGCGGCGAACTGGTGGCCAACGCGCCGCATATGCCGGTACACCTGGGCTCCATGGGTGAAAGCGTACGCGCCATCATCACCGCCCACGGAGACAAGCTGAAAGCCGGCGACGTTTACATGCTTAACGCGCCCTACAACGGCGGCACACATTTACCGGACATCACCCTGGTGAGCCCGGTATTCGTGGCAGATGAGCTGGAGTTCTTCGTCGCCTCTCGTGGCCATCATGCGGATATCGGCGGCATTACCCCGGGCTCCATGCCGCCCCACAGCCAAAGCGTTGAGG
>ENA-UOYD01000166-UOYD01000166.1-marine-metagenome-genome-assembly--contig:-NODE-166-length-17593-cov-7.625029_pt1 | contig 17593 bp, 11 predicted proteins | sample MGYA00238169_ERZ767097 | MGnify/ENA primary metagenome ERZ767097 (study PRJEB28937, sample SAMN06267346) | marine metagenome | isolation source: Columbia River Estuary | place: USA:Columbia River Estuary... | reverse complement strand
CGCAGTGCAATACTACTAAAATACTAAATAATCATAAACTTTTCTAATTTTTAAAATAAACTAAACAGTAAAGTTAATTATTTTAATAGAATGTTTAATAACATATTTGTAAAGTGCACACCTAATTCCCGACGGGTTGTTAATGTTTAGAATGTATTCGCCAAGTGCAACGCGCGGACCGAGGGCTGCTTGGATAGTAACGGTACAGCTTCATAGTACTACGTAGCGCGGTATCATACGTAGTACTACGTGGAAACACAGAACGCGAACAGCAGACACGGAATATTGTGGCGTAGATGCAGTCTTTAGGGTGTATTTCTTTTTGCCGAAGCTAAAAGAGCAGCGAAATGTCAGTTGTTGCATTTTCTTACTGGTGGAAGTTCAAGAATGAATTACCATACACTGAGGAGCGGATTTGGTCCGAGTATGTCAACGATAAGGAAGCGTTTGAAAGGAAGATATCGTTACGGAAAAATAAACTTATGTTCGCGATGGGTTTTTTGGAAACCAATTTGGACTCCTCATCACATATGGGGTATATTCAATTCGAAGATAGTATAGGTTGGGATGAAGTTGTGAATGTGATTGGAATAAAGAAGATGCTGTTTACAACTGCTACAGACATGTCGGAGCACGTTAATGATTTTTTACGTTACTGTCTGGAGCGGAAAGTTTTGTTTTATAACCTTTCAGAACCTCATGAATCAAATCCCGGTCGCCGTGAATATTTAAGCGTTTTGCCACAATGCGATGCTGACGAGGGATGTCTTATCTCAGACGTGTATGAAGATTGTGTGGGTTGTGCGTCATCTACTGCATCAGATACAATTTCCGGGTCATCCGCAATTAATTCCGACCGTGTTAATGACGAAGGAGAAGAACTTACCGATACGACGGAAAACGTAGATGAGAGCACGGAAGACAAATCATTGTTGGGTGTTTCATCTATATCACCTGAATCTCGTGTATACAACCCTACGGAAACATTGCAAGTCAGACGGGACGGAATCGTAGATGAAAGCACGGAAGACGAATCATTGTCGGGTGTTTCATCTATATCATCTGAATCTCGCGTTTCCAACCCTACCGAAACATTGCAAGTCAGACGGAACGTAATCGTGGAAGTTGAAGTGGTTGATTTTGTTGAATTGGTCGATTTGACAAACGATGATTCCTTCGAAGTCGATTTGGTGAATGAGGATTCCCTTCAAGCCGACTTGGCGAACGATGATGCGCATTTAGGTGACTTGCCAGTCGCTGACGAAGAGTCTATCGCTCTATCGTTTCGGGATATGAGGGTAATACTTGAACGAAACGTATTTGACATGAGGAGTAAGAGACCAAACCATGCGTACCGATTTTTTATCGTATCCGTGGAACTAATCGAAAGGACACCGTTCAGCCGTACGAACCTTGAGGGTGTATATCATGAAAGGTTTCAGGATACCCGAAATCTGCTTCATGAGAGTTTCGGTGTTATTGATAGGTGTTCATCATGCCTCGATCATCTTAGTGGACAGGTGGTGGCGCACCATTGTTTTTGTGGTAAATGGAACATTAACCATTGGGTATGTTTCAAGACTAACTTTGCAACGCACCTGCGTACCCATGAAGATAGTTATATACCCAGCCGCTATCATATTCTGTGTGATTCTTGTAGGTCACCAATTTTCCGTAATCATTCTTATTTGAGTACTTGTTAGTATGTTTAAGTGAAGTAGTTTCTAAACAATAACATGAATGGATAATTGATAAAAAGTTATATTGTGGTAGTGATATAAAGAGCAACAGTTCCGTTACGTCCAGGAAACTGTTGGATTTAACCCACGTTACATAATATCGATGTAACAAAAATATAAACAGTAGCGTGCCCGCCAAATAGCAAATTGTTAAACACTGTAAAAGCATACGATAACAATTGTGTAGACGAAATGCAAAGATTGGTAGGTACAAAATAGCGTATGAACAAATTGCTACCCTGCACGGAGATGAAGAGAGAAACACAGCATAGCATACGTAGACGAAATAGTGATATCATTGAAGATCGAAGACTCCTGATATACATTTCGTCGGAAAACGATGGAGACGAAATACGAAGATTCAAGCTGATAAATTATGTGTAGTTTCTATAGTAAATGAAAGTTGAGAGTACGAAGATAACTGTAAAAACGAAATGTAGATAGATATCAACCACGACGAAATGAATGCTAAAGATGCAAGATTTTGACAGACGAAATACCGATTGTGTAGCCCATAATTGGACAGAATCAATACGACGAAATGCAAAGATCGAAAATGATCTGTTTTTATGTATTATCGCTTGAGTACCTGAGGAAGAAAGAATCGGGAGACATTTCTGATGACGAAAATCAGAGAGACAATTAACGAACGAAATGAATGCTGATGATGTGGCGACGAATTGCGGAGATCGAAGTGTATCATTAACGGCAGTCTTGTCAATGCGGACACACGACTTCGTATCAGTAGTTCGACTGGATGACGTATATAATAAGTGTTTTAGGTAGCTTTTGGTTGCTGCATCTCCGATTCGACAAAACGAGGTCCGGTCAAATGAACCAGGCCCAATCAGTATCAAGTGAGTAGGTAGCATGAATTGGCTATAAAGACAGTAAGTGATCTGCCTGATTCGGCCACCATTCAAATAGATAGTGACTTGTTGTTACTATAATATTATAATATACATATATAGCTAACGCGACCCCACTCTAATCTTTGTTGCACTGCTTGGGAAATCTCTTCGCTTTCCTTGGAACTGTGCAACCATCTCCTAGAGTGGAAGACAGAGAGGTAGGAACATCCTTGAAACCAGTAATGGGAATTGAGAGCGTTGTTGATCCGAATTTTTTACGGACAACAGGAGGAGACGTAAACAAGCCAGAAGTGACTGCTGTTGTCTTCTTTACAGAAGCAGTCAAAGCAGACGGTTTTCCAAAAACATATTCAGTTTCCTTATTCTCTTCATTTATATCTGCCAACTGTGTAGTAGGCGGAAGAGGAGGTGGTTGAAGAGGAGGCGGCATTAGTAAAGCGAGGCAAAAGATAAAATTAGAGAACCAAATAAAAAATAATGATAAAAATTTCATCTGATGCCCCTGTGATGCACGGTAGTGCTGTTGTTAACATTGTTTTTGTAATGGTACGTACGTAAAAGCGTATAACCTCTTACGTATGTACCGATGTAGTGGTACGTGTTAACGGCGACGGAATGCAGATGGAGCGTTAAACCGCGAAAACGTTGAATTTTATTTGTGAATAGATAATGATGATGTATTACGTATGTGACGCACTTATGTCGCGTGGGTGGATACGTCAACTTGTGGGTGGAATACTACGTATGGTTTGTTGTACTACCGGAACGTTACTATCGTATGTAGCTGAAGTAATACTGCATTATTTTATTATGTACTATGTACCGGTAGGTAATGTACCAGTGGCCACGGCCCCGTACCACAGAATGTATTGACGTGTAGCGATGCAGCAGTTCCACAAGAATTTTGTAGATTCTATACTAGTACGCAGCAGATTTCGACAACGTTCCTATATACTTTTTGATATATAATAATAACAAACAACATTTTGCAATGGCACCAAGAAGCAGGAAAGCCCCACCGACGTTGAAAACCGCATCGAAAGCCCCTCAGGTTAAGCTACCCGAAAAGCATCATTGGTATTTCGACAAACAAAACGTAGGGTCGAAGGAATATGGGGAAATCGTCAATGCCTTCTTTCCAGACGGAGAAGCTATAAGTGATATGGTTACGTATGCTGTCGTCTCTTATTGTTTCGAGGCGGTGAGAAACGATAAAGGTTTCGACGTGTGTGCTGTTGTCAAAGGGTTCGTACAATTGAAAAGTCCAGTGAAATGCAATAAAGAGCAATTTTACGAGATGTTTGGAATTGAAGTGAACGCGTATGAACCGGACGATCTCATATACACGACACCTGAATCGGGTATACAGCCAGATTCCTTCAGAATGATTGTTCTCTGTCACCATGTTGGGTTTAAAGAAGGAGGTGAGATCAGAAGAAGGGGACCGAAATTAACAACTGAAGCCGAATCTATATCAAATTCGGGGGAGATCAAGCCGGTAATTAATTTCAGCGAGGACTTGATGTCTTCGGAATGGGTTTTTCCCTTGCCGACGAAGGAAAAAAAGAAAGTATGTAGCAATGGAACCGGGACAAAGATCAATCATTCAGATGTTTCAACGAGCCGCAATTTCCCTGTAATTGCATCGCCATCCGTTGCAGTGGGTCGTGTTGTTTCCGGAACGACGTTGGTCAAAAGTGGCAGCCATACAGACCGACGACTACAGAAAAGTATTGAGGAAATGTCTACATTCGCAGTTTCTCCTGTGGAGAATATGGATGATAGAAAAAAAGCAGCGAGGAGAGTAACCCAACGTTCTCCTCATCCGGAAAGATTGAGTTCTCCGTTGGTTTCTTCTCTCGCAATATCGTCTAATGGTAAGAAAGATGGAAACGTTTCAATCCAAACACCGACAAACTCTGTAGAATTGTTAGTAATGGAGGAAAAAGAAACAAAAAGGCAGCAACTTAGGTTGATATTTCCTAATTATTCGGACGCAGTGTTGGACAATATGCTTGCTCAATCAGTACCAATGTCTATTCCTTCAGCAGAAGAAATAGAAGAAAATATTATCGATAATCATAACATGGAGCCCAACAATTCACAAGGAGAGACGTAGAGTAGTTGCATGAATTAAATTTTAGTCAATCATAGCATTAAAATAGTGAAGTTTACATAGTTTGTAGAGACATTGTATGTCACTGCATGTGGCATAAAGTTTTTTATCTGTGCAGTTCATGTAATTACATTCCTGCTCATTTTCGCAAAATGTTGTATTACTATGGTCCATTAGAGTGGCGCAGTAGCCGCAAAAAACGTCCCTGTTATAGCAAAAAAGAAACTCTTCGTTTTTTCTTATCTTTCGTAGTGCAACGATTTTGTAGCCAATTAATTCGCAATTTGGTGTTTTGTTTCCAGCATGATTTATGAAATGTGCCAATAAATATGGGATAGATAACCCCCCTTTTATGTTTGCTGCCGTTATATCGTTGCATGCGTAAGTGGTAGGTTCGCCATCGTTCAACTTCCTCCCAAGGTAAATTGTTATAATATCACGTTTATCAAATACTCGACTCGCGAACAGACCTGTTCCCCCGCCAGGTATAAGTGAAGGCCCCGACTGTATCCACGGTACATAGTTATTGTCATCGTCCTGGACAAGTAGTTCACAATTGCTGAAGACATTTACAGGAATAAAGGAACCCGTCTGGTGCGGAAGGAGCACCATCTTGTATCGAAAACGTTCCTTGATGTTTACAGTTTGTTCATCTGTGAAATGATCAAAAAATATCATAAACAAATTGGAATACAATGCTACATTGTTTGCTATTATTTCTAAATCGGCAATCACATCATTATATTTCATCATGTGTTGTAATAAAATTTATCATGTTACCACAAATAGTTAGAAATAATATTTTGGAAAGATATTGTTGGACGATGTTTGCGACGAAATAATGTTTTAGTACACCGTCGTGTGACTGTATGTAGAAAATAGTGTATCCCAATAGTAGGTTTTAAGTACGATATGCAGAATGTAGTACTGCCTTTTTGTTGAGAAATATGGCAGACCATAGTCATAACAAACAAGGAAAAGAGGTGTCGGGATGGCAGGCATCGGCACTACCAGCAATGTCACCAAGAAGCTTCATAAATACCGACGCAATGTTTCGTTCGGTCAACAATCGTAATTGTTCATCTTGTGTTTTAACCGCACTTGTCATCGAAGAATTGAAGGAAGCAGTCAGGTATCCTCTATCATTTTGCAGATTAGCGAAACATGATGGTGTGTTGGGCGAAAGTAGAAGGGGCGTTATAAAAAAGGTACATATCGTAATGCCTAGTGCCATACAGATGTATCATGTGAGTGGTTTGGAAAGATGCTGTCATTATACGATCAGAATCGATGACATTTCTAAGTTTTTGTCAATATGTGGAGATTTGGACTTGGAAATGGAAGTCTATCCCAGCTATGTTGCAGTTCGCGAAACAGATTTCATTACAATTCGTAACAACATGTTTCATTTGACGAAAGTTATGCAAGATATCTACAATGCTATGCCAAAAGTAACGTCGCTATTGAAGAAAAGAAATTCTAATTTTTCCATAACGTATGGGTATTCTGGAAGAAATCGTAGTAAAGGAGGTCCACCAGTATTGACAACAGGTATCGGAGATGTAGACAGTGTAACATTACTGCCATTGCTGTTACATATTCTTTGCGAGTTAACTGAGGACAGAAAACAATGTGTTGGTATGGAACAACCAGTTGACAAAGTTAGATTACGCAATTTTTCGCAATGTATGGGTGACAATTTTGGTTACATCCTTAAGCGCGAAAATATCTTTGAAGGTGTAGATTGTGCGATACGTATCATAGATGAACACCCAGATAGTTTACTATCGGCGCACTGTGACGAGATGAATGATTGGCGACCAGGTAGCAACTTTTGTTCCGTTGTGAAAGCTATTGTCGATGACAGAATTAGAAATTCAAAGGTGAATCTTACTATAGTTGCCTATAGCAGGAAAGTCATAGGGGACTATCTGTATGGACCTGGAAATTATCCTGTTAATGCATAGTTAGTCTAGTAACAAAGTTAATAAATCGAACTTAAATAGGAAGAAAATCTATAATAGGTTCGTAGTGCTCCGACTCTTTATCATACCATAAGTTTAAAATCAACATGGAAACATATTTATATTTATTGCTTAAGTCAACTTACCAATGTAACGGGCATTACATCCAGCAGTTCCAAAATACAGATAAAGTGTCGGCACAGCATTGTTTATTGCTTTCCTCGGCATAGATTTGATTTTTGAAATCGTTATCGTTAATGATGTCATTAATGTCATCGAAAACGTACCTACCTAGAAAGCCAGCGATATCAGCATTAAGCAGGTGCATATCCAGGTTGTCCACAACATTTTCTTCCTTTGAGTTGGACTCATCCCCAGCGTATTCAAATACCGGTGCGAATCGCCAGATTCCAACTGATTTAGCCGCGTTCATAACTTTTTCTGCCCATGATTTACGATTTGTTTTGGTGTTTTCTAAACCTTCTGGGAGTAGAATCAAGAACTGTTTTGCCATATAACCACTGTTCAATAGTTTGGAGTCATTTGTGGCCGGACTTACGCGTACGTTTGAATGCTTCATAACATTATTCGCAATAGGACATTTGTTAGTACGTAAATAAAGCTAAAAAACGAATTTAGTACACAATAGATTACATACCTGAAGAATACGCAGTTCTGATGCCAATTCGGCTCCTTTTGGGGTGTCTAGATAGTCTTTAAAAGGTTTGATGAAGCCATCTTCGTTGAAGTTCGTCCCATGTTTAAAACGAAGGATAAGTAGATTAAAAGCCGCCCCCACCGTGTAAACTTTAGTCACGTATTGTTTTTTTTTGCTTGAGAAAGTTATAGGAGTATCTAGCTTTTTCGTCGGCGACTTTGGTGTCACTTTGTTTGTTGCTGCATCCGATTTCTGTTGGTTATCACCGACAGGATTTGTATGATTACTCAGAAATGTACCCTCCCGTACTTCTTTCTTTTGTTTCTTCAGTTCAAGATAAACATCGCTCGGAGTGGAATCTTCCGACGCTGTGTCTTCTTTTCTGTTGACAATCGTTGGTAAATAGACTGCGGTGGTATTATTAAGTCGTTTCATTTCGTTGCGAAAGAAGGAACAATTATATAGTTGTGAAGTAGTTCTGTATCGTAAAGTATGATTTTGTGAAGTAATTTGTAATCTTCCTGTAGTGAATTCGCTTTTGTTGAAGCTGTGATAAATACGAAAAATTATAGTTGTCAATACTAGACGTTATGTTGCACACTTGCTATACATGCGTTGAATTAAAAATCTGGATCGCATATAGTTGTGAAGTAGTTGTGTATCATTAAGTATGATACGAAAAATTATAGTTGTCAATACTAGACGTTATGTTGCACACTTGCTATACATGCGTTGAACTAAAAAATCTGGATCACATATTGCTATACCGAATTATTTCGTCTCCTCTGTACGTAGTAGTCGGTACTATATTATATAAAATGAATATTGTCGATCTTACTTAGCTACAAATCGTAACGGTTTGTTATGATGTTCGTATACATGCGTTGCGATTATTTGAAAGTACCAACAAACGTCCGTTGGATCAGGCACGGTATGATTTGAAAAATTGTTTCAAGCAATGTAAAAATACAATTTTGCTGGAGGAGTTGCCTGGTTGCCATATGAGGAAAGTCGTCCTGTAAGAAATTAACAATGCAAAGGCACCACGAGGAACAATAAGTCAGGGAGAATCAATAGGATAATTAGTACGAAATGAGTTATATAGGTTGCCCTGATTTTTTTCCAGTAAAAAATTGTTACATTGGTCTTGGTGTAATCGAGAAGTGTTCTTTCAAAGAGTTATCCCGCAAATTTTTTATGTTTTCTAATGGCCATGTCGAGAGAACGATGTCTGGATTCAATTATGCCGCTATTGGCTGGTCCCCGCATTCGTGCATAATATTTTTCCAACTGGAAAATGAGAAGGACGAAAATGAGATTTTGTGTTATCTTGGACTATCAGAAGTTAATATAATCCAGATCTACGATCCAGACGTATCAATTTTGGAAATGAGTGTGGATGTTACGCTGATGGAGGAGCATTACGTCGCCGGTGTAAACAAGAGCTATAATGTTATTGTATTGAGCTGAATTGTATCATATTATGGAAACTAAATATACTAGTTTATTCATAAGATGTTTGTAATTGCATAACTAACTGCTTAGCACCATTATCCACCCCGTACATATCTACACTACATATCGAAGCACAGCAGAAATGCCAGCTAAAGGTAATAGTGTAAGGTGGACGAAATGCTGTGAACGAAGTACGAAATGCTCTGTTGTCATTATGTTATCAGAAGACGTAGTTGCGCGTTTCTCTAGATGATTAGCATGCAACAATGCCGAATTTGACGAAATGTAGAGAGCAATTCCAAAAGATCGTAGTTAGATGTTTGTACCACAGCGTCGTCCCTCCTCATTATCATACGAAGTCTCTTTAGTTTATCCAGACGGTCAGCTGAGCTTTCTGTATCATTTCGTCGCTCTTGATCTATTTTTCTTTGTGTCTCTAGCCTCGTTAGTCGATCTACCTCACTTTCTCCATTTCGTCGCTCTTGATCTATTTTTCCTTGCGTCCCTAGCCTTGCTAGTCGATCAATTTCACTCTCTGCATTTCGTCGCTCTTGATCTATTTTTCGTTGCGGCTAGTCGATGTTTTTCACTCTCTGCATTTCGTCGCTCGCGGTCTACTTTCCTTGCGTCCCTGTAGCCTTACTAGTCGATCTTCTTCACTCTATGCATTTCGTCGCTCTCGGTCTATCTCTCTTTATATCTCTAGCTTTGCAAGACTATCTACTTCGCCCTCTTTATTTCGTCGCTATTGAGCTATTCTTCGTTGCGCCTCTAGTCTTGCCAGACGATCAATTTCACTATCTGCATTTCGTCGCTCATGATCTATCTTTCTTTGCGCCTCTAGCATTGCCAGTCGATTTATTTCACTCTCTGCAATTAGTCACTCTTGGCTTACTTTTCGTTGCGTCTCTAGCCTTGCTGCACTCTCTGCATTTCGTCGTTCCCGATCTATCTTTTTTTGCGCCTCTAGCCTTGCTAGTCGATCTATTTCACTCTCTGCATTTCGTCGTTCTTGATCTATTTTACGTTGCGCCTCTAGACTTGCAAGTCTTTCTGCTTCACTTTCTGCATTTCGTCGTTCATGATCTAACTTTCTTTGCGCCTCTAGGCTCGCTTGTCCATCATCTTCACTCTTTGGATTTCGTCGCTTTTGATCTAACTTTCTTTGCGCCTCTACCCGTTGCAAGTCGATTTTCTTCACTCTATGCATTTCGTCGCTCTTGATGTATCTTTCATCGCGCGTCTAGCCTTGCGATTCGATTTACTTCACACTATACATTTCGTCGTTCTTGATCTAATTTCGTTTCCCCTCTAGTCCTACCAGTCGATCTATTTCACTCTTTGCATTTCGTCGCTCTCGATCTATCTTTCTTTGTTTCTCTAGCCTCGCTTTTCAATCTTCTTCACTCTGTGCATTCCGTCGTTGTTGTTCAATTTTCGTTTCGTTTCTAGTCTTACCAGTCCATCGTCTGCGCTCCCTGCATTTCGTACGACTTTCACCACAGAAAAGTGTTGTACCACATCCTACTTGACTGTAGATGTTGCGATATACCGAGGTCCCAATAGTAGAAATTGGTAGATACGAAATGCAAAATGTACTACTAACCTATAGCGGGAAGGCATATGGGACTATTTGTATGGACCGAAATTATCCTGTTAATGCATAGTAAGTCTAGTAACAAAATTAATAAATCGTTCTTAATTACGAAGTAAGTCTATAATTGGTTCGTAGTGCTCCGACTCTTTGTCATACCATAAGTTTATCTGTTCTGTGTAGTCATCGTTATGGAAGAATCGATGAGATCGAATGACATTATTTCCAGCAGGCGAATCGGAAACACTGTAAATGGTTATATTTATCCGGAAGCATCCACTCAATACTGATAAGTCTATGTCCGTTGCATATACAGAAATGTTTCGTAGGTGAGCTAAATATTCTCCAAGGTTTCTCATTCCATAATAATTCGAATCTTGCATTGTTGCCATAAAGTGTTCTGTTGTGACATTTGCCCATTCAGAAGTTTCAGTAAGTTGCTTTTGGGCCCAATCGATCGCAAAAGATCTCAATTCTTTTCCTCTTCCCGACCATCCAGAAAGTAGACAACTTACACTATCAAACAAGCAGTTGCCAACTGTGTACATAAATTCCATTCCAGACAAACGTTTCAACTTTGAACTTTGAAGCCACCTTTTTATTTTAATGTTTTCATCGGAGAACTTTCGTCGTTTTGCATCACTTGGTACGTTATAACATGCGTTCTGTCGTTTTGTCGTAATAGATTTCTGAGATTGCAAATGTTGCGACCCTGTATGGGATCGATCTGGATTGGATTTACGCAACATGGCACGCTTAATTGAAGTGTTCTCTTGCATTATTTTGGTTATAGTGTCGTCAAGAAGATCTTTGTGTAAAGGGTAAAACCCATTGCTTTGCAAACCTGTCAAGGTTGCAGTCTGTATTTCTTCCAGACGTATTGTTTCTTGTATTAATTCGTCGCTTGGACGAATGTTACCCTTCTTCACAAGCGGCTTCAGCAGGTACAATCCTATGATCGAGATCAAACGTGACAAAACCACGTAAATCCAGTTGGGTTCGTTGTAGTTGAAATCAGTTACCACCAAAGACTGTTTGGTCTTCCCCTGTAGTTTATGTACAGTAGTGGCTGTATCAATGTTGATTGGGAATTGGAAAAGGGATGTGCCAGCAATCTTAATAGGTTGGTCTCCATTCATCCTTAATTTTATGTCAACATTGAAATGCTGGGGATACAATTTAAATTGTTTTGGTCCATTTGTATTTTTGGTGTCAATTCTCTCGAAGACCATGTATTCTACATCGGTGCTGTCAATTGTATTCACCTTGTAACCATCGTAAATATATTCCTTAAGCGTGCATCCTTCCTTCAGGGCAATACCAACAAATGTTGCTGTTGTTCCTTTCACAAATCCAAGTGAATGGTCATTCCCATCAGACACCATAATTTGACATCCCAAAGACAGTTTCAAGCAGGGATCCACCTTTCTTCTGTACTGTCCTGATGTCTCGACGTTATCATCACCGCAATTGTTATACATTAAATAATGGTAGTTTTTGGATTTCATAGTTCCACTTCTAGAGTCAGAAAAAATTCCATTTATTATGACAGTATGTGCTGGTGCACATTCGGTGTCGTTTTGTCTGGGATGAAATGTTTGCAATATTTTCAAGAACCATTTGTCGGAATATATGTTTCGTTGCCGATTGGTGCTACAAGCATAAGATATTTGTCTGCCTCCCAGTTCATGCAGGGTCGGTAGCTTTAAATGATTCCCTATGACTCGGGAGTTGATTTTTTCAAAGTCCTCGTCGGTCGACAATCCCAGCCTAAGTCTTCCAAGTATTCTTCCCCATTCAGGGTCATGTCGAAATCTCCAATCCCCATTTAAAAATATTACTTCATTAATCTCTCTCCATAATGCATTCCGTTCCTGGGCAAATAACGGGCGTTTTTGTTTCACCGGGTTTAGTTGAAAGAAATCTCCAGTTACAATTATGAGAACTCCACCAAAACGCTTTCGAATCAGACTTTCATGTTTCGAAGCAAATATTTTTCTGAAATTTTTGTCCGTGTTCCCAAAATCAAGGAAATTTAGCATCGAAATTTCGTCAACAATCACTGCCTTTGTAATCGGTGTTATTTCAGATTCGTTACCATTAACCGTTATCTTCCGTCTTCTTAACTGGGCTGCCATGTGTATAGTGGCTCCTCCTATATCCGCAGCGGCCGTATTTGTAGATGCTGTCACCGCAAGAACTTTTGAATTGAAGGGGAATCCGCATGCCATACAAAAATGTTGGCACATTGCGGTGATTGCCGAAATCAAATAACTCTTACCTCCCCCGCCAGGACCACTAAGGAACATAAAAAGTTGATCATTGGCCCCTCTTTTTTTCAGAATTGCAATAGCTTCATTAAAGTCTGTAGTGCTACTGAGTTTCTTATTTTCTTCTAAAAGGTATGTCAGCATGAAAGACGAGCATATAATATTAAATGCTGCTGTTTGTTTGTCGTCAAGACCGAATGTTTTGATACATCCATCCATACTTCCACTGATGTCGAAAGTGTCTGTAGGCTGACAATGCTGATCGAAATTCCATATCCTATCTGACGGAAGAGTGCACAACGGTTTCGTCATATCTAAAACGACACGTACGACTGTAGGGGTATTTCGTCTCCGCAAGCCGCACTTCGTACTTTCAGTCTTGTCAGTATTTGTTAAATCGGTTTGAATGTTGTCAGTCGAATTATCTAGAATTACACTGTCGTAGTTGCGTAGATCGGGCGTAGGGAGTAAATGGGTTTCTTGAACAGCGATGGCTGGATTACAACAAATTCTATGTGTACCGTCGAACTCGAAACTCCCAAAGTGCTTAGTTGCATATTGTTCTAATGCCAAATCTAAAACTTTTTGGTTGGCTTCTCTTTCCAGTCGTTTGGCTCGCTTGTCATCTGCATTTGCATCTTCACAACAGCTATCATCACTGTCATAGGTAGATGTTTTGTCTGCCTTATCAGAATCTCTCAGATATGTCTCCAGGCAGATTTGGTCTTTTGGCGTTGATAACTTTGTACTGTTATGAACATTTTGTATGTTTTGCATTATTGCTTGGGATTTCTCATACAATATGGTTTTGCTGTTCACCTTTGAACAAAACAATTCCCATCTATCTCGAAAGTCTCTCAAGTCATCACGGTATCGGTATGGACAAAACAATAGAAGCATAATCGTAGCATATTGATTTCTTTCGAATTCCGTTTCCGGTGGAACAATTTCGTCGTGTATCTTGCACTTCTCGATGTCAGGTAGCCCTTTCTGATAGTATAGTACAGGTACTTTTGTTTTTTTCAGCTTCTGTAACTTTGCAAAATGATATCCGGGGTGGTTTTCGTCGAAATCATAATAGACAGTTTTTCTTGATTTGGTGTTTTCATCGTCGTCACTGTCGTCAGCCGAAGACCCATTTCTTTTAATTTGTGATCTTAGTACCAAACCATATTCGGATACAAATTCCCATAACGACATGTTTTCAAATTCGGGATAAATTTCGGCGCTTGGCCGATACAAATAGTTCAACAATGTGGAATCCAACCAGCCACTATTTGTCTTCATATTTCGTCTGTATCTCAACTGGATATCCTTGTGTAATAGCCACCCTTCAACTTGGGACAGTAGTATAGTAACAAATTCGTGGGAGAAGCGAAACCGACTGCCATTGACCACAAGATACCAAGCCATAGGTGCACTTATAATCGATGACCATAGGTGAGCTGTTATTCCAGAAAGTACATGACCAAGTCCCATACCATAACTTGGTTCAATTTCGATATTCTCTGGATCTCCAAATGAACTGGCTGATCTCGCTATTCGTTGATTCCTCTCCTGGATGGTTCTGATTCGTTTTGCTATGGCAGTACATTCTTTGCGAAATGGAAAACACTCTTCTTCCTGATTTTTCTTCGTGGAATACATAGTAATGTAGTACATTGCGTCTCTATTTCCGCTTGTTACATTGTTGTTGAAGCCTAAAAGTGTTGTGACAACTGGATTGTGGGTGTTCATGAATAAATCACAGAAATCGCGCTTTGGTTCTATTGAAAATGAGCGTGCCTTGATGTTATTTCCCTCGCCATATATAACATACCATGTTGCTTCATCGGTATCTTCCCCGAAAACAAGGTCGAACATTTCAGTAGGAGATTTTGGGAAGTTATACCTACATTCGTTACCTTTGTTAAAGCAGCTCGGTTTGTGTTTCCAGTCATGTTCATTAAATCGAATTTTTGCAATGGCCATAATTATTTTTTTTAATGCAGAGTTTCCTGGGTAAAGTCTATTCATGTCATAGGAGAAACGTAACGATATCATGTGTATTTGCTCGTCTGTCAGTGGGAATGAAATGTTTGAATCGAAGTAGTTCGGATATTCCTTAATGGCAACTTTATACCAGGTCTCAATAGCATTCCAAACCATTTGTCTCGTTGTGAATACTTGGTTGCATTTTGTACAACGAGTTACTATGCCGTTATATTTTCGAGCCTGGTTTTTGTGGCGCATATCCCTTAAGTTTTGTTTCGGAACGTGTACCAAAGACCCGTTGCATTCAAGTGGATGAATTTCATGTTGGTGAAACGTGTGTTTCGTCGTGTCATTATCATCGTTCTCTGTCGACGTCCCCTTTTTTTGAATCGCTGCAACACCCCCCAGGTGCGTTGGTAATGCTGAAATTCCTTGTGGTTTAACGATTGTGGGAGTGGTGCTATCTTGACATAATTGTTCATCGGTTTCATGAAATGGGTCTCCCACAGTACCCTCCTTATCTGAATTGGTGATATTTTCGGATCCATGTACTGCTCTGGAATGATGTGTAAATGCCTGAGGAAATATATCGTAGGAACTAGACATTACTTTTTCAAAGTAATACAAAATTTCTTCTTTTGCAGCCTTCCTTGTTTCGGGATCTTCTGACCATAACATGGTTACCAGACGGTCGAAATGTTCGATAAAAAGCATCATATGACTGTGTAGTGTTTTCCTTCCCTGTTCCTCAGCAGCATCCCCCCATGCAAGCACCTTGCCAAAGATCCCCTTTTTCGTCTGCATACCTTGCTTCATGTCCCATCCGATCAAGCATTCCATGATGATCTCTAACAAAGAATGGAATTCGCGCGCACAGGCGCCAGGATTATCTAGTCTGTCCTTCTGTCGTAATAAATAGTCTCCAATACACTCCGACTGATTTGCATCAGCCTGAGGAAGCTGCTGTTTGACCGGATTGGAAAATAACTGTACACGAAAATTGCATTCGTCACCGGGCGAGACTGTGAAAAATATAGATGGTGGTCCAAATGTATACCACAGACCGAAAAATTTCGATCTCGCCTCCAGAGTAGCCTCATTTGAGTATGGCACACTCTTACAGCATGCCCGAATGGTGTGTAACAACGATTTTGCTGTATCACTGGCAGGAGATATTTCATCTAGTTTGGACGTGGAATCTGCAGACGAATACTTCAGAATGTCCTCGTCAGATACCATCGAAAATTTACCACCTAGTCTTTCATCGCCTGATCCAAATGTTGTCATACACCTGACTGATGCAGTCTGGAAAGAAAGCAGCCTGAAAACCATGTGCGCAATCACCAAAATGATATCTGCTTTTTGAAACTGTGGAAGAGACAATCGAAGATAGTGCCTTAAACATTCTAAATCTGATATGTTGTTGGAACGTTTGTGATCTTTTATCCCTCCAGTTCCGTATGGGAAATGGAGAGGAAAAACATCTAGTAAAGATAATTCGTAATCTTTTGCAAAGTTGTCTGACCCAAAAATCAGTGTAGGTTTCTTTCCCGTTAAGCACTGCTTTAAGAATTCACTTTCTGACCGAGATGTTCCGGTAGACTCTGTGGGCTCTCCGTTTGTGGGGAAATAATATTGGAATTCAATATGTTTTTCAATGTCTCCGTCGGCAGAATCTTCAACCGTATCACCACGCTCTTGATCGTCAACGAATATAGGTTTTGGGCATTCTGACAATGGTGGTATTTTTGAGTACCTTGGGTTGTTGCGTCTTAACCAATCGAAAACAATGTTAATTTGATCGATGTTTACCAAACATCTCTTTTTGATAATTTCTCTTTGTGTTTGAGTGAATTTCCCTGTCATTAATACATAAACATTAGATTCTTCTGTCAAAGTCATGTGTCGATTTAACGCAGCAACATTATTAACCACTTCTTGGTTGTAGAAAACGCACGACCCTGTTATACATTTATGTGCCCCTCCAGTGAAAGATAGAACGTACGTGTATGGTCGAACTGGGGAAATCAGTGGTTCCGTAACCTCAGATATGTTTTCTTGGATATGGTGTGGTAATTCACCTATGGCCCATTTGTTTGAAATCGCAAATTTAGGTGGACACTTTTCTCTACGGTCATGACGAAACCCTCTATGGCATTGCCAACAGCAGCTAAAATTCTGCTCAATTGTGCATCTAGCTCTAGGTGACAAGAGCAAATGCTTCAATTCATCGTCGTGGACCTTGTAGCAGTCTCTTAGCCCTTCAGGTAGTTCTGGGTCTTGTAGCCTCTTTCCGTGCGATAGCAATGTTTCTTTACTGATCCACTTGATGTCAGCAGTTCCAGTAATGAATCTGTCGCAAACAACACAAACATTTGCTTGATGGTAATGATTCAGTAGTGGATAAGTAATACTTGAACCGTGTGGCATTACCTCATTATCACCAACAGCCGTTTTCAGTAAATGACTAAATGCAAGTTTTAGAGGGTCTTCTGTCAAGATTTCTTGTGATATTTTGGGAATATCGACTTTGGTCTTTTCATCTTGTCTTTTGAGTTCATTTGATGTCTGTTTGCTGACGCTGTCATGGTGATAACCTTCATTGTCTGCATTACGTCGCTCCTCTTTCATCATACGAAGTTTCTTTAGCTTGGCCAGACGATCAGCTGAGCTTTCTGCATTCCGTCGCTCTTGATCTTTCTTTCTTTGCGCCTCTAACCTTGCCAGTCGGTCTTCTTCACTCTCTGCATTTCGTCGCTCTTGGTCTACTTTTCGTTGCGCCTCTAGCCTCGCAAGTCGATCTTCTTCACTCTCTGCATTTCGTCGCTCTTGATCTATCTTTCGTTGCGCCTCTAGCCTTGCCAGTCGATCTTCTTCACTCTCTGCATTTCGTCGCTCTTGATTTATCTTTCGTTGCGCCTCTAGCCTTGCCATTCGATCTTCTTCACTCT
>ENA-UOYD01000165-UOYD01000165.1-marine-metagenome-genome-assembly--contig:-NODE-165-length-17603-cov-3.104131_pt1 | contig 17603 bp, 16 predicted proteins | sample MGYA00238169_ERZ767097 | MGnify/ENA primary metagenome ERZ767097 (study PRJEB28937, sample SAMN06267346) | marine metagenome | isolation source: Columbia River Estuary | place: USA:Columbia River Estuary... | reverse complement strand
AAATTTTTCAAATAAATGAAATTTTAATTATGATCTAAAGAAATCATAATTTGTCAATTTTCCCCAAAATGAAAATAATTAATTGAGGTCTAAAGAAATGAAAATATAAATAAAAGAATACAATGTCAAAATTATCAAATTCTAAAAAATCTTGTCCTATTATAAATATGGTTAAGAAATCAAATCGTAAAGCTTTTTCAAAGTTATACAGAAGTTTTAAAAAATTGGGAGGTAAATATCAGGACTTCAATTTAAAAGCCTACAATAGTAAAGGTGCTCAAAAAATATATCAAAATTTCATTGAGCAAAATAAAAATAAAAGTGTAACTAGAGGTCAGTTATATAAAGACGCTAAAGCACTAGGTTATACTGGTGTATATAATAAATCTACAAAAATTACATTAAACCAATTTTTGGAAGCAAGTAAAATTAATTCTATTGAAGATATTAACAGACTTTTTAAAGCAAAATATGTATTCCAAGTTAACACTCTGAATAAATTCAAACAACTTCTTATCAACAAAATGATAGAAGTCAAACTAAAATCTGGTTCTAGTAAATGGACTAAAATTACCTTTGACAACATTGATAAGGTAATTGAAATGATTGTAAATTATGGTGTATTAGATGTAGTAGATGCTCAAGACTCAGATGGTCTACAAGGAGCTGAAGTAGGACAAGTCATTGAATTTGTTTTAGATGACTTGTCTAAACGAGTTCCTAAAGTTAATAAAGGTCGTAAGAAAGCAAACGCTTGGTTTCCTTATCTAAACGGCAGTGACTTGGAGTTGTCTAGATATCAAATATATACTGATAACAATGTTGAAGAAGACATTGCTTGTATAATTTTTTCACTTCAAAAAGCAGGTGTTGAAGAATTTTACCTAAAAGAAATCTGTAACTTAATGGAGTCTGGTATTTACATTCCAAATGATAAACTACACTTAATAGCAAACACAATCAAACGTAAGCTTATTGTGACAACTTGGAAGGATGGTAGAACTAGAAAAAGTAACTACGGTAAAAATTATGAAGAAACTATTCAATTAGGTTGTTTATTAAACCATTACTTTATTAACGAAAAAACTAAGTACACTAAATTTTATGTTGAACATAGAGAAGAAATTGACAGTTATAACAACGAGGAAAAGAGGTTTTCTTATACAGAGTTATATAGAACATATAAACCAACTCATATAAATTCATTTACCTTAGTAAGGTTACTTTTAGAAAAGGGTTATTTCAAAGAATATAAGACAGCTATTAAACCAGCTCAACTTTATAAAGTTCAAGCTGACATTACAAATTTAGATGTAAATCAACAAAAATTTGAACCAGTTGAATCTAAATTGAAACCAAAAACTTACTTCGTAGCTGATATTGAATCAGACGTTGTAAGCAATGACACCCATAAAGCTATAGCAATGTCTTTTAAAGTCTTAGGTTCAAGTGAAGAGCCTTACGTATTTACAGGTCCATATATGTTTAAGAATTTTTTCACTAAAATTGTTGAACTAACAGTAAAAGATAGTAAAGCTGTTATATATTTCCACAACGCTAAATATGACACTAATGTATTTCAAAAACTAGATGTAGTCAGTGAAGTTAGTAAAGGATCTAGTTTCTATTCAAAAACTTTTAATTATTTTGGAAGTTTTATTGAGGTTAGAGATTCACTCAAATATTTTGGCCAAGGAGGTGGTCTAGGTAATCTACCCAAAATGTTAAATCTTGGAAAGCAATTCGAAAAAGGTGAAGCTATTGGTTACACATACCATACTGAAGAAAACATTCTATGTAATGACTTAATTGAGACCTCAGAATATAAGAGACATATTAAGAAATCAGAACATAAAATCTTTGATGAAATTATGGATGGAGAAACACGATTCAATCCAACTAAATATTACCTTAATTATTTAAAACAAGATGTTATTGTTCTTGATAAAGCTCTAATAAAATTCAGAGTCTTAATTAAAGAAGTTACAGGACTAGATGCTCTTGAATCCTTGACTATTAGTAGTATAGGACATAAGTACGCTGTAAAATTCGGATGTTATGAAGACGTTTACGAAACTAAGGGTTGTCTTAGAGAATTTATACAACAAACTATTCGTGGAGGTAGAGTATTTGTTAACCCAGAATATAAGAACAAAATTCAAACAGGTGGTTTACAAGATTTTGATGGTGTAAGCTTATATCCTAGCGCTATGGCTAGACTTTGTCAAAAACACGGAATTGCCATAGGTCAAATTTATAAAGGTACTTGTAATTTTGAAGATTATAAAGACAAGTCATATTATATTGTCAAAATTATGGTTAACAAATTAAACAGAAAATGTACAGTACCTCATATTGGTGTTAAAAATAAATCTGGTATTCTTAAATACTCAAATAACCTTATCGGAGAAGAGATTTATATTGATAAATACGCACTAGAAGATCTAGAAAAGTATCAAGACGCTCAATTTCAGGTGCTTGAAGGTATTTACTGGAACAACGGTTATAACACAAAAATTGGAGATTTAGCTAACGAACTACATGATGAAAGATGTAAATACAAAAAGTCTAATCCAGCTTTAGGCAATGTTTTAAAATTGCTAATGAATTCGATATATGGTAAGACAATTATGAAAAAATCAACTGAAAAAATAGTATATGTTACAAATAAACAAGTTGAAGAAGGTTACCTATATAACAATTTTGGTATTATCAGTAGCTATGAAAAGATAACTGATTTTCGGTATAAAGTTACTTTGAAAGATTTCGACGCGTCTTATAGCTTAAATCACGTTGGAGCTTCTATTTTGAGCACATCTAAAGTAATTATGAATGAAGTCTTCTATATCATGGATGAGAATAAATTAAAGATGTTTTATACTGACACAGATTCCATACATATGTTAGATGACGACGTTACAAAGTTAGCTGAGGGATATAAGGCTCATTTTAACAGGGAGCTAATCGGTAAAAACTTAGGACAATTCCACAGTGATTTTGACCTAAAAGGAGCTGTAGGCGACCCTACTTCAATATGGAATGTTAGTTTAGGTCCTAAATGTTACTTAGATGTTTTGAAAGGTAAAAATGACAAGGGGGATGATATATATAGTACACACATTAGAATCAAGGGGGTGACAGAGACGGGTATAGACTCTAAGATAAACGAATACAAGCAAACTAGTTACATTGAACGAGCCAAAGCACTATACACTGACTTGGCTGAGGGTAAAGAAATTGAGTTCACGTTAAACCCTACAAAAGATCGAGTTATGATGGAATATGTACAAGGTGGTATCAGAACACGTGAGCTAGGTTCGTTTAAAAGAAAATTAAAATTTTAATTGAGGTCTAAAGAAATGAAATTTTATATAAAAAACCATTATGGAAGAAATTAAAGAAGTCATCAAACCAAAGATCGGTCGTCCTAGAAAACAAGTTCCCAAGGTTTCAAAACCTAAGAAACCTAAGAAACCTGAGATAGGGGTTGTTAAACCTCGTGTTAAGAAAGATCCTAACGCTCCTAAAAAGAAATATGTTTCACCTATTATTCTGTGTGATTGTGGTGGTAAACACGCACAAAAAGATTTAAAACGACATCTCGCAACAAGAAAGCATAGACTTTTCCTTGGTGAAGAACTTGAACCTCTTACAAGAAATAGGAAATCAAATGTAAATTGTTTCCTGAATTGTAAAATAGATGATTTAACACTGGAACAACGAGAAGTTAGACGTGAATACTTTAGAATTGCTAATATCCACTACAGGGCTCGTAAAAAAGCTGAACAAGAGAAAGAACAATAATTTTTAATACTCCACATGGTATTAAAAATAGTAATAAGGTAAATTGTGTAAATTTATTTTGTAATTTTCTTCAATGAAGTATCTAACTTTCAATATTTTTGACAAAAAATCAAATCGATCAACAGACCATCTTTTTGTTCCAAGAGCTGAACTAAACGCGTACCCATTTTTCAAGTTTGATTGTTTACTTTTTATTCTGAGTTTTTGTGTAAAATTTTTGATATCATCCCACATATCAATAAGTATTTCGAATGAACTATTTCCCAATTCTGAAGTTAGGTAATCGAGTGGTATACCTAAATATTTTCTGATGTTTTCTCTCAAAGTGACGTTTGACATTTTATTTTATTAGTTTATTTTGACGTTTTAAATATCTTATCTCGATTTTAGCAATCACCTTTTTCATCCTAGATTGTAATTTAGTTTTAGGTATAAAAGTATCAAATTCTGTAGCTAAATTCCTTGTTTCAACACAGAATTTACACGTACATGTAAAATTATTTTTTGATTTCATTTATTATTGTAATTTAAAAAAAAAATAATCTTGTATATAAATAAAAAAATGACAATCCCTCAATATTCAAAACCATATGAAGTTAACCATGAATCAACAATTTTTTTTGGTAAATTTAAAGGACAACCTCACAAAGTTTTACTAGACGAACAAAATTACTGTGACTGGATCCATTCTACTGAACCGACATTTGCTGAATCCACTAAAATTTACCTTAGAAAACACTCAATGTAATTAAAATTTATAACAATCAACTTGTTATAAATGTACAACTAAGATAAAGTAACCTTAATATCAAATCTTTTCTCAATATCTTTTATAGAGTCTTTAATACTTGCTTTATTCCATAACAGCCATCTTGACCAAAATCCACTAGTATGAATACCTGATTTTGACCAGTCTTCCCTAACAGAGTGCCTTGCTAGATACGAAGACTTTCTTTTTTCATCGTTATGTTGTGTGTAATCTTCATATCGTGAATCGCCAAAATGGTGTAACATCTGACCCATATTGACAGACCATTTCTTGTTCTTTCTCTTAGATTTTGATAGTTTAATCATTTTTATATATGTAAACATTTTAAATAATTTAATATGAAGATGACAGTCTACCATCTGGCATACGACTATAAACCACACCACACAGGGCAAAAGTATCACACTGAAGAGTGTCTCCAGTTAGGACAGTTGATTTGTTAATTTCTAAACTGACTGGCATGCTGGTCGATTTCGTGTCTAATCCAGACATAACTGACGCGTCGTTGTACGCAGCAACATCTACCGATAACAGCCCTGTACCTTGGTTAGTCTCACTTTGCGCGAAGTTTTCAGCCGAAACGTTAACAGCACCACCGACCCGTTTAACATGGTGTAGAACCCTACGGAGCTCTGAAAAGCACTGTGACACGTTTGAACTGACGCCTGCTGTAAGAACTTGGTCACCTGCCACTGTCTCAACAGAACCTGGGATGACGATCTTACAAGGCTGGGCAGGCATCTGGGTCGAGCCAAGAGTGTACTGGTATTGTGATATACCTTGAATACTACGTTTGCTAATGGCCATCTTACCGGCTACCGAAATGTTAGCTTGATTTCTGAAAATAGAAACTAAGGCATTTAAATCAAAAGCTCTAGCGTTAATCTGAATGGTGTCAGCGGAGGTTCCAGTCGTGGTGTTGACATGGTGGCTGTAGGTATAACCTGACCATTGAATACCCATAGACATCTTATCTTGGAGATGCTGAAGACAAACAGGGTCGTTTATAGTCACAGCTGGAATATTGAGGTACGTATTATTCACTTTATAGGCAGGTGCGCCACTTCCAGTCCTAAGAAAGGCTTTAACCGCAGTGTTGAGCTGAAGTTCTACCACGAATGAACAATTAGGTGGTAGAAGCTTGTTCATTGAAGGATTGAACCACCCAGACGCTCTGAAAGGCATTTCATAGTGTTTAGTTACATTGTTGTCAAGAGAATCTGACTGAAGCTGATCATACCCAACCCCTCCTCGAGAGCTTACGGCTAGAATACTGGTACCTGATGACATGGTATTAGTAATTTGAAGTCCATGATCCTTTGTATTAACTGTGGCTGGCGAAGCTGTACTACCACTAGTTACTTCAGCGAATGCTGGAAAAGCACTCTTACGCACCGGGGCTCCACATAGAAGTGAGTCCTCATCAATGTCACCATCATACTGACCAAGTACGGAGTCGATCAGGGCATACTCTTGGATACGTTCCAACTCAGTACCATCTTGCGAATAGACTCTGAAAGTATCGATTATACTAGCACAAGAACCGTCTAATTTAAGATTGTTACTAGCTCCAGTTGTGTTGGTAAGGTCGAAAGAAAATGTGGCTTGTGGAAGGTCTAAGAGAGCTCCAGAATTAATGTTGAACCTTATAATATTGTTTGATTCACTGAAATCAGATTGATTCTCAGCAGCAAATTTTTGAAGGCTTCGTTTTGAAGGGACCGCTGTGTCTCGGCGTCCGCTACCCATTTTTAAGCAGGTAGGAACCTTGCCAGAGAAATCGTCATCATGAGTTTGTTTCATCATATTTTGTATAGACATAATAGTGTTTATTATAACGTATGAAAATATTTTTTTTATTTTTTTTTCATTTCAATTTTCAACCTCTTCAAAAGCATCCGCCAATCGATCACCTATCGGTTTTAAGTAATTTGGTGAAGAAAACATTAAAACACCACTCAAAGTGTTGAAAAATGATAACATTTGAACAGGTCTTAAATTATTGACATATTGAAACATGTCTTCAAGTAATTGAGTTTGTTGTTCATTAATAGGTTGTAATATTTCAGGATTTGAAACACCCATTTGTTGTAAGAATGAAAATTGCTCGTTTATAGAAACCTGACGAGCTCTGTACTGCGGTGGTAACATTCTTGATACTAAAATCGGATATATTTTGGAATATAATAAATAAGAAAACCCTAAGTTAACTAGATTTTTAACAACATCTGTCCAGTATTCAAACCTCTTCTTGGTATATATATTAGCATCATCTTCAAGAATTTTCCTATCAATGAATTGTTCTATTGAATGTGGTAACTTAATGTTAGGTTGATCATCTCTATATAGTTTTGTCATTTCATCAGTTGGTACTTTTGGCCTCAGATTAATCTGTTTCCCAAACGTTTTTGATTTAGATATTGGATCACCTAGAATTCTATAGTTTTTGATCCTATTTGATTCACCTTGCTCCAACCAAGGAGCGGTTGCTGCGTTAAAGGTGACACCTCTGCTATCTAACACTTGTTTACCCATCATTTGACTCAAAATGCCGCCAAGGGAGTGGCCGGTGAAAATCACTTCTCCGTATATACCTTTGAGATCTCCAATAGCATTATTGACTATGTCAAGTAGATTTTTGAATCTTTTATTCAATAAGATACCAGAAGGTGTTTCTAAATCTAATACAAGATCTTCTAGCTCACTTGTCCCTCTGATAGCAAAAATAATGTTGCCATCTTTTGTGTATGTTGATAGGTGTTTATTACTGTATTTCGTTTGATACTGGTAGTCATCCCATTCTGACAAACGTTTGTTCGGTTCTTGATAGACGTCTTTAGCTAATTCCGCTAGTTTTATGTTATTTTCAGCCATTTTTGGACCTAACACCTCTTCGTAGGTATCCTCTGTACTAATTATAGGTGTTTCATATGTAGGTTCTATATAATCTTCGTCTAATGGTGACACTAATTTTTCGGTGTAAGATTTTTGTAAATCTCTCAATCGTTGATTCGAGTACATTTTTTATTATAGAAAAGATTATTATTTACTGTTAATAAATGACAAGCACTGAAGATACCACCCTATACGTTGTGATAGCAAACTTAATTCTACAACCACTCCTTCAATACCTGTTACACAGTCGCTGTACACGTGTTGAATTTTGTTGTATAAAATGCGATAGAACATTACTTGAAAAAAACAAAGATAATAATGAAGAGGACATTGTGTAAAAACTTTTATAATAAAAATAATTTATCTTGACTTAAATAAAAATGTCGACAAAAGAGCAACCATCATTAACCACACTTGTGGAAGAACCTATAGAAATTCAAGATAAAATCGTTGAAGAAGACGATGATAGTGAAGAAACCCTACCAGAGGAACAAGAAGAAATTAAAATTGTATCACCTACTAAGGTTAAACGTAAATACACCAAGAGAGCACCCAAAGAGACTATTAAAACATCAGATGAGAACGTAGAACTGGTTATCAAAACTAAAAAGAAGGGACCCAAGAAAAAACAAGTAATCGTATATCGCGAGGATATTCCAGTTGAGCCTATCCAGATCGTTGAGAAGGTGAAACGTAAGCCTGGTAGACCAAAGAAACCTGTTGTAGAAGTTGTTAAAGAGACAGATGAACCAGATGTGATTGTCTTCCAGAAACCTAGCAAAGTTAAAATGACAGCTAAAGAACTCAAACAGATGGAGCTAGAAACCCGTCTACTTGAGCTACAGGCGGTTTCTGGCAATGCTAATCTTAAGATGAATCGTAAGGGGAAGGTCGACGGTCGTCAGAGTAAGGTCCGTACTCAGAAACAGATTGAAGCAACAAAGCGTTTAGTAGAGATGAACAAATTAAGAAGGATGAAAAAGAAAGAAGATGAGAAACAAGAAATCTTGGGTGAACAGCAAGAAGTAGTGAAAAATATCATTGGTGCTCTTAACCAAAATAAGGTAAAAAAAGTTGAGGAAGATGCTCATCAAGCTGCTCAGCAAGCTCAAGTCAAGGCTAGGAAACAGAAAATGATGTCTCAATTTGATTAAATATTTTAATATAAATTATATTAAAATTACAACAACCCTTCGAGATCTAACAGACTTGCGGCTAATATAGCGTCGTGAATCTCATGATTATCCATATTTGGTGAAGGTATATCAATAGGTTCACTTTTTTGAATAGCGGGAGATGGCCTTGGTAACAGGTCTAGCACAGGCCTTGGCGAATCTGGTTGTGGAGATGGTTCAGGGTCAACAACTTGAGGGACTGGAAGAGGAACTGGCTGAGGAGGGGATAATTCAACTCTACGTGTTGGTTCTAGTTCTTCTTTGTAAACTTCTAAAAGAAGAGATAATTCAAAATTTACTCCGTTGAACTGAACAAGGTTTGAGTTTTGGTCTCTAATGCTAATATTGAATGTTGATATACTCCTATCATCTAACTCTACGTCAAAGTTACTATAAAGTGGCTCATAAGACAATATATCGTACGGAAGCTTATTCACAGGTATCTTACCGATAATATTTTGGAAGGAATTCGTCTCTGTACTAATGACATTGGTACTAGCCAGACTTGTATGAACAAAAAGCGAGTGGATACTTTGTAGATTAACGGTGTTAAACGACGTTAAACTCAATCCTGCGTTAATCTGCCGGTCTTCAAATTTAAAGCCTGTCAGTTTAGCAAACCCATCTGTAAAGTTGATGATATGAGTAGTACTGTCTGTGTTTGTTAATGTAATTTTCGATGTTATTGAATCATACACAGCATTATACGGAAATGTTGATATATCTGTTAGGTAATCACACAGATCATACACACTATAGTTTCCTTCTGGAATAAGTTGAACGAAGTTATCGTCTAAATAAATTTTATCATTTGAAACGTATTTACTAACATTGTAAAACGTGTGTGGTATCTCACATGATCCAAGACGTAGCCTAAATTTCTCATCCGAATGTAGATTTAGACCCGCTTTAATGTTTACAGTCATACTACTGTTAAATTCACTGTCTAATTTTGGGACATCTTTACTGCGAATGTATATCTTATATGTTTTATGAAGCTTCATTTATGTTATGTAAACATTTTTAAATTTCTATAGCATCAAAGTTCGAATGGTATCTTTTATTTTTTTGAGCGTTGACATCAATAAAAGTGAATCCGTATGGACGTTTCCAACAATGCTCAAGTAATAATTCCTGATCTTCTTTATCTAAATCATTCATCAACTCGTCTTTTATAGCTTTACATTCTTGTGTATTTGTACTTTTGAAAATAACTATATGAGACAAGGCAGTTCTCAAAGCTAATGGTAACATGTTGTATTTCTGACTAGTTATCCAGATACTTAAATTTGCGTTACCATCTTTATCATTGTTCTGCGTAAGGTGTCGACGGTTTTGGAGCAATGAACAGAGTATCTTACTTTTTGACAAATCTCGAATACAGTCGTCGATCACTATCAAAGTATTATAATTGTCATCCTGTTTAATATTATCTATAATATCAATTAACACTTCATCTGAATATTCACTATGTAACTGGTCTTCAGGAAGCTTCATTTTTTCAACGGGAATTGTGGACATACTATTTGAGATAATCTCTACTCTATCAAAATATTTGTTATAATACCGCTTTTCTCTTGGCTTAGATTTAGTTGGCTTAGACAGTAGTAAAGCATACCACAAGGAGCTTTTACCGCTGCCGGGTGATCCGCATATATACATACTGCCTCGTTTTGGCAACGGACTAGTTGGAATAAACTTTAGATTTTTATCACTATCTACATTTGTAGAAATCAGAGGTATTTCTGATAAGGCATTTAATTTGACTTTCATTTATTATACAACAAGATTATAAATGAAAATCAAATTCCAGCTATAGCAAGGTCTAAATCAACTCTTGAAAATTTATCTTCATCATTTATATTAAGTCCAATTGACTTGAAATAATCAATGGCTAAGTCTTCGATAAAACCATCGTATGTTATAGGTATATTATTTATCTCATGGTATTTATACAGATTGTAAACTGTTAAATTGTAGGAGTTATCAACAAATTGAAATTGTATATCTAAATATGGCAAGTATTCCATTTTATAAAGTAGCAAGATTTAAATTTTTCAAAATTAATTCCATTTTCAGTTCAAGCTCATACATTTTATCAATAAGATTTTTGTTTGTCTTTTTTAATTCAATAACTTCATTTTTCAATTTATCATTTTCTAATTTTAACTCCTGTGTTGCTTTAATGTTATATGAAAAAATACAGTTATAATTGATATCCCAACTAATTGTTTCGTTCCCAACTTTTACATATTCTTTAAATTCAGGAATTTTATAAACGTCTTGTGCGATGAGTCCAGATTCTAACCAGTGTGCTTCATCTTCTATATTCCCACTAAAATTTTCATCTTTAAAAACAAAAGTTTTCTCATATATTTCAGGTTGTAATTTCATTATAGAATCTAAAGCATTTTCAATTGGTTTTTCATTATGCTTACGACGGTCATCACTACCAAACTGAGTCGCTGAAAATGAACCATAAACTGCTTGAGCTGTAACATTTGACCTCATATAGAAATAAACATCGAATTTATCTGTTGACGTGGTTCCAACACCAAACGCTAAAGTCCCCGAGCCGTGATTTGAGTTCTGTGCAAGAGATTCAGCTACTGTTTTGCTGGCTTTGCTAACAATGCCTCCACACGCAACAGTTCCAACAATATTCTGATTACCAGTGTTATTCAGGTACACACCGTTAGTGACCGTTGTCGCGTTTCCACTTAATGTGCCTACAAACTGTGTTGCTGTTATACTATTCGCGTTAGTTATCGTCCCATCTACATAAATATTTTTTGTTTTCAATAACCCCGTGCTATGATTGATTGTAATAAGTTGGTTTGCGTCTGGTAAAATCAGTTGCATTTGATTCGGTGGGAGTTGTGTGACAGCAGTTGACAAGGCTCTATAACTTACAATAGGTTGGTCAAAATTATTTATGTCTCTGATAATATACGGTTTAATCGGACCTTGTATATCTCCTATAAATTTTTTACTATTAAGCATTTCAAAACCATTAACTCCGACTTTACAAATTTGAACACTATTTCTAGTAAACACTGTATCTCCTGTATTTTGAATTCCAGATATTCCAGTTAGTGGCGAGTTGAGGTTTATTGATTTATTAGAACCGATTGATATGTTAGTACCATCGATATATGAATGAACAATAGCAGTCCCGTCAATTTTATAATCATTTCCATTTGTGATATTAATATTTCCATTCACTTCCAGTTTTTCAGTCGGATTTACTGTATTTATACCAACATTTCCACTTCCCTCAATAAACATACGCTCAGTTGTATTTCCACCAGAATAAAATCTACAATGTGCGTTAGACGCTACTCCACCCGTCATATAATTTATAAACAAACCGTCTTTTGAGCTATTCAAATTCTGAATTATTCGTGCATTTAACACAAAATTTTTTACAGAACTTATCGAATCGTCGCTTAAAACATCAATATTATCAATTTTATATGAGCTTCCAGATGATAGATTCAAATCACCATTAATCGTAGTAGACGATGTTGCTTGAAAATATCTAAACACTGACCGACCATTATCGTTATCATAAATCTGGAAATCACCGTTTGTATGTTCAGCGTTAATCGTATATCTACCAGCATCGCTGTGTAATTGTAAAACTGCACTATTTCCAGAGGCAGGGTTAATATCAATTTTAGAACCAGTGAAATTTAAAACTCCAGTTAAAGTAGGGTTTGATATGCTTGCTTTTGTATCGATTTGAGCATTAATACTATTATTAGAAGAATAATTTAGATTTGACCCAGATAAATTTACACCGCCAATTTTATAATTTGAACCTGACGGTATATTGATATCACCACCCACATTTAATTTATAAGTAGAATGAGGCGATATATCAATTCCCAAATTCGCAGTAGCACCGTTTAATCTCATAATTTCCAAAATTCCCGAACCACGATTAGTTCGAAATACAAAATCTTCTCCAGAACTACTACCATCATTGCCCGATAATAAAATAATTTCATCATTTGCTTTTAAACTTAAATCTCCAGATGCAGATATACTGTCAATATTAGTTAAATCTATGTCTAAATTTAATTTATTGCTACTAAAAAATAAATTATTACCTCCTAAACTACTGACAGCAATATTTTCTACATTATTTAAACTTAACAATGATTTTAATTCAGGATATGTTTTACCAATCACGTTAGATGCACCCATTAATAAAACATCATTAGTTACAACTGCATCTTGTAATTTTAAAGAATTACCGATACTTTTTCCAAATGTTAAAATATCTTGTTTAGAATCAATTTCCGCATTAATTGTAACACCAGCTGAATAATTTAGATTTGACCCAGATAAATCTGTACCACCAATTTTATAAGTACCTGTTATATCTATAGTAGTGCCTGTAATTATATTTTCAAAATTGCTTGTTCCTTCTACGTTAAAGCCATGGGTTTTATTTTGGCTACTCCCAATATTAACATTCCCATTGTGTGTTACACATAATCTTATAGGTAAATTATTCAAAACACTGCTTCCTCCGGTTTGAATGCAAAAATTTGAACGGTTACTCACCCCATTATATCTTCTGGTTAATCCAATATTAAAAAAATTTCCAGTATTTTGATAAACTATATTATTTAAATAATCTGCATTATTTGTTGTTTGTGCTCGTAAAACAAAATTTGTTTTCGTTTCAATATAATTAGTTGAAATATTACTATTTAAATTTATATTATTACTTCCATCAATTGTTATATTTGCCCCATTATTATATTCTGTATTTGTATTAATTGAACTTTTTAATTGTTGTTTTGTAAGTCTGCATAAATCGCCATTAATTTTTTGTATCAACATTAATTCATTATCATCAAATGTAGTTTCTGCAGTAGTTCTTGTTAAATCAATATCTATATTATTATTACCATCGATTAAAATGCCAGATGTTGCAGAATCAACTAATATATTTTGTTTTAACGCAATATTGTCCGCATTCGTTTGCCCTGAAGCTCCATCGTATGCAGTTCCACTACTTGTGCCTAAGACTAGAGATGCGGATATTTCAACGTATGAACTACCTCCCCACCGATAAGCTTTGTGATTATCTAAAGTAACATATATTTTACTACTTTCACCTGTTGAAGGCAATGATGCAAAATTAGCTACTTCTATAATATCATTAACAGAAGAAGGAAGTTGAGCATTTGATATAATACCATTAGCATCTAAGCCACATACCCCAAAAGCAATGTTTTTATCTGATGATTCTAAAATATCAGATGTTAGTCCGTTTAATCTTTGAAATTCAGCATCTGAAACAGACCCATCAGATAATTTAGTTGCTAAAATTAAATTACCATTCCACGTAGTACCACTGTTCAACGAAGTGTTTGTCAATGCCGTTTTTAATGATAATTTATTGCTATTAACACCTGTACCATATTCAAGATTATCACCAGCTGTTAATCGAATATTTTCTTTTAATTTTTCTCCAGTTATCGTTTTTAAAGAATTTGATGTATTACTAAGTAAAAATGTATCGTTATCTAATATTTCAGTTACCACTTCAGTGTTTTTTGTAAAATTGACATCAATTTCTGTACTATTATTTGCTGTCGTTAATTGTATTGCTTCTCCTTCTACCAATGACGGGATTCCCCCACTAAAGTTGTCAGCGTGGAGGGTCTTGGTACTTGGATTATAGTATATTTCATTAGGTTCGTCTATAAGAAGACTCTGCTGTCGTCTGTCAACATGTTTTAGGAATGGAACAGGACAATTAATATTTACAGCTTCAGTCTTTTTTACTGTAATTTGTAAATCTTTTGAATTCAAGGTATTCATTTTATAATATGTAAATATTTTTTAATCTTGATATAATATAAAATGAAAACACACTATCTTAGAATAACAAATCGAGGTGATAACTTGTTCCAACAAGAATCTAATACAGTTTATGCTGTAAATTTACCAGTAGGCCTTAGAAATAGAGGAGCCTGTGTTATAGAATGTTTATATAGCACAGCTCAAATTGTTGACCTAGCTTTAGACACGACGATATTGGAAGTTGGACTTAGAACTAACATTAACATAGCAGGTTACGATACACAAACGAGTGGCAATAATTTTACAGCCGGCGGTTACAAAATACTTGCGATATACGATTTGGATAATAACCTCAGATCGAATGGCACACATGATCGTAAATTAACAAGTCACTCTACCAAGTACCCTTTTACAGATATGTACTGTAGTTCTTTACCTGAAACTATTCAGTTTGGATTATATAAAATTGATTCTATACATAACAGTGAGGTAGTTGAAAAATTAACAAACAATGGATACGTTAGTTTCACACTAAAAATACAGTTTTTAGAATAAATAATTATTATAATATTATAGTATAAATGGGAATCCAATCAAGGAAAAACAAAGCTTCTTCAAAAAAGAATAACATTACTATAAATGTTAATATTGAAGAAAAACCACGACCTGTCAAGGTGGTTAAACAAGCGAAACCAGTTATAGTTAAACAGCCAAAACCGGTTGTCGTTAGACAGGCAGATTCAGGTCTCGTTGATAAACTTAAAAATCCAGATAAAGTTGATGAGCTAAAAAACAATGCTACAAAATTTCAGACTCTACGAGACACCGCTTTAAAAAAAGGTATAAAATTACCTCAAAATTTCAGTTCTATTCCGGATATTCGAGATCGTAAAGATTTATCAATGGCAAATAAGACACTTTTAGAAAGGATTAAAATTTTAGAAGATAAATTAAAAAATCAAATCAAACCTACACCTCCTATTCTCAAACCCAACAGTTCGTCTGAAAACCAACCTGTTGATTACGTCAGAATGTCAAAGGATATTCTTAACGAAATGACTGTTTTAGCAGATAATGAAAATGTAACTTTGATTTACAAAGAACAACAGATAATTTCTAATATAATGGAAATTAAGAGGTATATCAATCTGGATGATAATCCAGAAAACGATGAACAAATGACTAATCACATCGAACAACTAGATAACATTTTGACAAATTTGAAATCCGGTGTTGAACCAATTCCGGATGAAGATACTCCTCAAGATGATTTACCAGAGATCGTTCAATATCAACAACGGTTACCAGATTCTGTAGTTAATGCTATGATAGCAGGCGATTCGATAATATTAAATAGAGTTCTTAGAGAAGCTGTAAGAGAACAACAAATCTCAGAAGCTACAAAGCTTGTTATACAAAAAATGAGACCTAATTACTTGATAACTAAAATTGAAGCAGGTAACGGCCCAACAATCGATCAATTAAAAGAACTCATCAATTTCTATATAGAACCTACTCAACGGGTTGTATTAGAACCTTTAACCGACAATTCTAAAAGGCTGCTTACAAAGCTAGGTCAACAATGGACACAAAGAAGTTTGTTAAATACTTTAGTTTGGAAGTTGCTTATAGATCCTACTACGAGTTTAGAAACAGGAACTTATAAACCTTCCAATCAACTGTTAGATGAAAGGATAGAACAACTCGATCAGTATAAGGTGAATACAGGTCTTTTTTATCAAAATAATCCAACCGAATTTATGATCAATAAACTAAGAATACTAGATGAACTCATTGACGGTTCTAGACGTGTTATTAAAGCTTCATACATTGACGATGACGAAGATGACCAGAAGTCAATTAGAGATTCGTATAATATACTTGACAGTACAGGAGGTGAGGTGGCTCCTGCGATTGCTTACGAACTTGATAATGATGGAAGAGATGTTAATATTAATACAGAATTATCACTGAGAGTAGATGAAGGATTTAAACTAAATCGACCTGATCTAGATTCAGCTTATAATTTGTATATAAACGACAATGTGGTTCTTACAGAAGAAGAAACTGGGGTTGAAGTCCCTAGGTTATATAATCAAAACGGTACTTTTTACACGTTCGAAGAAGAAAGTCCACTTCCACCCGAAGGGCGTGAGGATGATGAAAGAGGAGAACTTAGGAGACTCAAAATCAAAGAACTGATCAAAACTCTATACTATACTGATAGAGGTTACGATCATCAAGTTCAGAAAATACACGACCAACTAAGAGATGTTTATGAAACTCCGAAAGGGTCTACACATATTTTAATGTACACAGATGGCGATATAGCCCTTGCTAAAGCTCTTTTACAGTCAGGAATGCCTTATAAACAGGGTGATGATATCTCATTTCGTCTAGAAAATACAAATATGCCTGGGGCATCTCCGAAATTTACCTTGACAGTAAATAATCAGGTTGCCACCGAAGGTGATACAGAAAGCCCTTTATTTTTTACCATGTATGGAGATGTTTACAAAGGGATTGATCTTAAAGGTAATCAACCTACACTTAGTTTCCCTTTTGGGGAAGGATCTAGAGAGGGGTTGTGAATTATTAAAGTAATATATTTTTTTTATATTATTTTAGAATTGGAATTTTTTTTCATTTGTTCAACTTATGTTTAATTTCTTCAACCATCGTTTTTAACATACAATCAGAAATTTTATAACCGTACGAATATCTACAATGAGGACAAGTAATGACACCTTTGCCGTTTACAAATATATTTATATAACATTCACCACATATATTATTTGTACATTTTGGACAAGTTACATTCTTTTGTATTTTTTCAAAACATATTATACAATCATCCGATATACCATTACGTTGAACTGAAATTTTTTTGTCTATGTACATCTTAATTTGTTTCCAACTACTATCTGGTAATATTGTTACAGTCGAATTAGTATTAATAACAATTTCATCTAATCCATTAAACTCAAAAACATCATTTGGATAATGTTTTTCAATCAGATTTTTTATTGTATTAGATCTTTCTTTCGAAATTTTTGACATAGCGTTCATTTAGTTATAAATTTCATTCCTTTAGATAACAATTAAATTCACATTTTTGAAAATTTGACAAATTT
>ENA-UOYD01000164-UOYD01000164.1-marine-metagenome-genome-assembly--contig:-NODE-164-length-17620-cov-13.343670_pt1 | contig 17620 bp, 15 predicted proteins | sample MGYA00238169_ERZ767097 | MGnify/ENA primary metagenome ERZ767097 (study PRJEB28937, sample SAMN06267346) | marine metagenome | isolation source: Columbia River Estuary | place: USA:Columbia River... | reverse complement strand
TCCATGACCGGATTTGTACAGCGGAACCGGTTAAGCGCAGAAGTACGGGGTATCGTAGGTGCGGTGGCTCTCGCACGTTCTGAGGCCATTTCGCGTAGAACATTGGTGGCGGTGATGCCTCGTATTCTCAGCACTCCCGCAGTAGCTACAGACTGGAATACGGGCTGGCAGGTGATTGAAATCGGCAGTGATGCAAAACCTATTGATGCAAACGTATTCTTTCGACAGTCGGATCCATTTCCAACCGGTTATAGCCTAGTGTTTGATGATCCTGCTGCTATGTCGCCTGGAGAAGTCTTGGCTTTTAACGCGCGCGGTTTGGTCGTAAGGCCAGGTAAGAAAGTTATCATTACGCTTGATGATGGCAATGATAATATTTCAGAGATTCATATGCCGCTATCCGGTTCAGCTTACGTTAGGTCACCGACATGAAAAGACAACGCGGTATGGGCATGATCGAAATTCTAATGGCAGTGTTGATCACTGCTGTTGGCCTTATTGGTATCACTGGTATGCAAGCAGTCAGTCTCAAAAACAATTTGTCGGCACTCAACCGCAGTAACGCCATATTCTTGACCGGAACGATGGTTGACCGTATCCGAGCCAATCCGCAGGCCGATTATAAAACAATATATACCAGCGTCGGCGAGGTTGTTTCGGCGTCGCTGCTCGCTAGTTGCTCGGCCAACGATTCAAACTGCGGTATAGATGATATAGCGAGGCTACACATTGCGCAGTGGAAATGCTCTCTTGGCGGATATAAATCAGACACGTCATGTGTAGACATAAACCCAATAATGCCGGACGCCGAAGGTGAAATTACCACAAATGGCGCAGGTGACTTCGTCATTACCATACAGTGGGTAGACCGTCTTTCGTATGCTAATAGCGTCAAAACACCAGGTGGTCAAACTGTTTCTATATCAACGACATTAAGGAGGTAAATAACATGAATAACAGATTCCTTCTTAAAAGCCAATCGCAACATGGATTCACCCTAGTGGAATTGATAATTTCAATGGTATTGGGGTTGATTTTGATCGGCGGTGTGTATTCAGTTTTTACCGAAAATGCCCGTACCAGCCAATTGGTGCAAGCGACATCGCGTGTGCAAGAAAATGGCCGTTTTGCATTGTCTTACCTAATGTCAGAAATGAGGATGGTTGGCTATATGGGTTGTCTCTCTGGCCTCGACGTAGAGGGCCCCGACTTTGTTAATACCTTAAGGCCACTCGTAGATCCAGCTGCGGATTATTTTTATGATTTAAAAAAGGGCCAGCTTGAGGTTATTGAAAAAATTGGTACAAGTCATAATGTGATCCCCTGGCATGCAAATGATCCAGTACCGACAGAAAATACTGATATTGTGGTCATACGAGGCCTGTCGACCGGCGATGTCACCATAGATGGTGCGCCGCCCTCTAAAAACGCAGCAAATTTCAAAGTCAAGGGAGCAGATACAGGGATTTATGAGGGCGATATCGTTTTCTTAAGTGACTGTCAAAGGGGTGCAGTTTTCCAGGTAACCAATGCTAACCCCAATCCCGGTGCCGACCGCACGGTTATTGTTCATAATGAAAGAGTAGGTGGGCCAGCTTCAACCGGACCTGGCAACGAGGATAAAGAGCTGTATAACGACGAGCCATTTAGTGATGGCGCTACCATACAAAAATTTACCGTAACGACTTACTTTGTCGCTCCAGCAAAGGATATCGAAAACAACGTTTTGTCATTGTGGCGAAAAGACGGTAGTGCGGAAGCGTTTGAATTGGTGTATGGAATTGAAGACCTCGAAATTTGGTTAGGAGAGGATACGAGTGGTGATGGCGTTCCAGATAGAATTGTGCGTCCTGTTAATTTAGTTGATGCTGGAATGGGTGATGTCGTGACCGTTGATATACGGGTTACGGCCAACAGCATTGACCCAGTCGAAGGGTCTGATCCGCTTAAACGTGACTTTTTTGCATCTGTGAAACTTAGGAATCGTGGGATATGAAACACATAAGCCGCTCAATCACAGGTTTGATGTTACGTCGAAAGTCTCAGCAGGGTGCGGCCTTGTTGATATCACTAATTTTGCTGTTAGTACTGACTTTTTTGGGCATCACCTCAATGCAAACAACCACATTAGAAGAGCGAATGACGGCAAATCAAAAGGACTATTATTTGGCCTTCGAGGCTGCTGAATACGCGCTCGACTTCGCTGAAGCCGAACTGGCGGTGCTGTTTTCAACAGGTGATTTTGATGTGGATGGACCGAATGGGCTTTACCAAGGCCATTTGACAGACTCAGAGCATGTTTGGAAAACGGTTAACTGGTCAGATGAAACAAAAGTTAAAGTTCTTGACGATTATCTTGATTTCGGCATTACCAGTGAAGCCCCTAAATTTATTGTTGAAGTCATGCAAATAGTAGAGTCTGGTTTAGATACGCACAATATTGGTAATGAATATGGTGAGCAAACGGGTGCAACCAAGACCACCATTTTTAGAGTAACTGCCCGGGGCGCTAGTGGAAAAGGTAGCGTAGTGTTTTTGCAATCCACTTTTGGCAAGGCCATTTAACGGTTTTAGGAGAGTGTTATGACCATTTTAAAAACATTTGGACTGGCATTGGTGCCATTACTGTTGATTGGCGGCGCCACAGCGGCGGACCTTGAATTGGCGCAAAAACCGATGGAATTGGCACAAGGGGTGTCGCCCAATGTTGTCATAATAATGGACGACTCTGGTTCGATGGATTGGGAAGTTATCACCAAAGGCTATAATAACAGTGGACTGTTTGCATACAACCAAAATAAAAAAGAGGCGGGGGACGTTGGCAGTGAAATTTTCGATCAAGATTTTTGCACGATAACGAGAAGTGGCACCTATTATGGGTATAAGCATGGCGTTCAGTTTGCCTCTAACTTTAGCCCTTCTGTCTGTGACACAGCCCATGACTTAGCCTGGCGCTTTAGAAATTCTGTCTATAACCCTTTATATTACGACCCTACAAAAATCTATGAGCCTTGGCCTGGCCTGTCTACGACAAACGATATTGACACTGGTAAACCAGTACCTTATTCAGAGCTGACAGCATACTTATCAAAAAATAACCCGTCAATTGGCCTGCTAGGATTTGATAACCCAGCAAAGCCTGTTGAATTTGTCGACCTAGTAAAAAATGGGGCGGTTAAATCTTCTGAACCCGTTTATGAAGTTGATGGCATTGTTGGAGGCGGTTTTGCCTATTATGATTGGACAGATAAACAACTAGAAGGTGAAGACGGCTACGGCGAGTTTAACGGGAAATATACATATAAGAACTACCGCGTTAAAGACAGGGATGATGGTGTTCTCTCAGACATTGACCTAGTGTCAGGCTCGCTGACAAGTGCTACTGACTTTGGAACAGCCGGCGTAGAAGTAGGTGACTGGGTAATCATCAAGGACCCAGACGTTCCAGATCACAATGGTGTTTATAAGATCACTAACGTAGCAACAACGGTATTAACACTAGATACCACAGGCCGTGAATTGACAACACAAACAGCACTCGATTTTGACGTTGTGGAACCCGGTAAATATAAATGGGATGGCGCTGATACTGTTGAGCGAATCCTTGTAAAAGGCTTGGACGTCGACAAGCAAAAAAACTTTCAAAACTGGTTCAATTATTACCGCTCACGAAATCTTTCGGTTAAAGCTGCATTACACGTGGTTTTAGAAGATATTGATTCCCTACGTTTGGGATACACAACACTGAATTCGAGTGGCAACGATTTTCCAGTAGAGACATTAAATCCCTCTATATATGGCATTGATGGTGCAAAAGCACGGTTGATGAAAGAAATAGATACAACGATAAGTAACGGATCTACTCCCCTGAGGACAGCTTTAAGGGATGTAGGTAATTATTTTTCTGCGGCCAGAACGGATAATAAATTTGGTGCCTATACCCACCCCTATATTACTAGTGTTGATGACAGCGGCATCGTCAGCATTGCAGAAGCGGCGATGTGTCAGCAAAATTATGCCATGCTGTTCACCGATGGCTATTGGAACAGATCCGATCCCGGTGTTGGCAATACCGACGAAGCGGGTTCCGCTGCAGTAGACGGTAGGGGGCCTTTTGACGGGGAGACTTTCGGAGATGTCTGGTCTAACACGCTTGCCGATGTTGCTATGCATTATTATGAAACCGATTTAATGCCCGGTACGCTTTCTGCGGGCACCGGCATTGATAACAATGTGCCGGTTACCGCTACTGATCGATACCCTGAGGTATGGCCTAGAGAGCCCGCGCCAATAGAATGTGATCCTACCGATACAACTGGGCCACTTGGTTGTGATCAAACTACCATGCACCAAAACATGAAGACTTATACGATCGCATTTGGTCTTGGTGATGGCGATGATGCTATCCCAAGTGCATGGTCTGACCCAACTGATGGCGCTGCGCCCGACAATAAGCGTGAAGACTTGGTGCATGCCGCTTACAACGGGCGTGGTAACTTTTCTGGCGCTGATGATTTTACATCATTGGCGAGTAACTTAAATGCCAGCTTTACTAATGTATTTAGTGAGCAATCGGGTGCTGCCGGTATAGCATTCAACTCTCAAGAATTGAAAACAGGAACGACCATCTTCCGCGCGTTTTATAATCCAGCGACCTATACGGGTGACTTAGTTGCTGTGAGATTTAATAAAGACGGCGTTCCAGACCTTGCTAACCCTGAATGGTCAGCGGGCGCAAATTTAATGGGTCGCTTATGTACGGATCCAAGTAAGCCGTCTAGTTGTTCGCCTGGTGATCGACTCATTGTGACCTATGATGGTGCAAGCAGCGGCGCCATATTTGACTATGACTCTGGGCTAACCCCGACGCAGCAGGCGTTCTTCGAAACAGGTCTTCCGCCATCATTGCCCGCAGACTATGGCGATAACGATGGACTACATGGTGATGAGCGGGTTCGGTATTTGGCCGGAGAAAGGTTATGGGAAGGCCCCAGATACAACTTTGGTGAATTGCGAGAGCGTGTCGGATTGCTAGGGGATTTTGCGAATTCGACCCCTCGTTACGTTGGTCCACCTCAGGGGCGGAATAGAGATCGACCCCCATACCCAGTTGATCCAATTCCATTGCCTAGTGGTACTGAATCTAAGCTGTATTCGACTTTTAACGGGGATAATATTGGGCGAGATGAAGTGGTTTATGTGGGTGCAAACGACGGCATGTTGCATGCATTTGATGCCAATACCGGTCGTGAAAGGTTCGCATACGTACCCAATATCATTATGGAAGATTTGTACAAGTACACTTTGCCCGACTATGATCACAAAATGTCGGTGGACGGCTCTCCAGGCATCAATGACGTATATATTAAGGATGCCCGAGCAGCAGGTAAGTCCCATTGGCGTACTATTTTAATGGGTGGTCTGCGGGCCGGTGGTAAAGGCTACTATGCCTTGGATATTACTAAGCCGGAGACATTCAGCAAAGACAATGTTTTGTGGGAATTTACTGCGGCAAATGACAGCAGACTGGGTTACACATTCAGCACCCCCAATTTGGTAATGTCCAATGCCAAAGATTCTGAGGGTAATCAACGCTGGATCGCATTGTTTGGTAACGGATACAACAACCCGGCTGCAGCTAATTCAGGACTCTTCGCGTTATTCTTAGACCAAGGTGAAGACACCACGTGGGATGTTGCTGATCCCCAAGTAGATTGGCGGTTCATTGATACCGGAACGTCAGGTGTTTCTGTAACCAATGGTTTGGGAACACCGCGCGCCGTTGATAATGATGGTAACGGCACAGTTGACTACGTATACGCAGGTGATCTGGAAGGGAATCTATATCGCTTTGACTTAACATCCCCTACTCCTAGTTCCTGGACGGTTGCAAAATTGTTCACGGCAACTGGCCCTAGTGGGGCTCGTCAACCAATCACAGTCCAGCCCATTGTTAGCAAGGTGATTATATCGACCACAAAAACATCGGGTACGAAAACGACCACTACGCATACAGCAAAGCCCGGTTTGTTAATAAACGTTTCGACAGGCAGTTGGATGGCTAAAAGGGACCTTGACTATGCTACAGCTAATGTTGAATCAATATATGGCATTTGGGACCACGCCCCAACAGCAGCACCCCCGTTAATAGCCAGAGACGAATTGGTTACGCAGGCATTTACTAACGTAACTGACCCATTGAATGGTTATTATTACCGGACACTATCGGCAAATCTGGTGGAATATAATTCTACAGCCAAAGGAGCGACAAAGCGTGTTATGGGTTGGAAATTGGACCTAGATCTAGGTTATAAAGGCGAAAAAGCAATAAGAAATTTATTGGTAAAAGATGGGGTTTTATTTGGTACCACTATTATTCCCTCCTCCAACTCAGCCTGTATGAATGCACCTGGCGGCTTTTTGTTTTCGATGGACGCACAAACCGGCGGCAGTATGCAGGAAAAGCCGGCATTTGACCTAAATGGCGACGGTGTCTTTGATGATAAGGACTATGTCGATGTCGATGTCGATGGTGATGGTGATGGGGTCTATGATTTTAACGATTTTGCCGCAGCCATTCGAATTGAAGATGGTCTTCCTTCTGATATTGCGGTAATTGATGGTGGCGCTAATGATGGCTCTAAAGTGTGTTATCAGACTAGTTCAGGCGAGCTTATTTGTACTACTGTCAATGTCGATTCAAAATTTAAGGAAGGCCGCATGTCATGGAAAGAGCTGTCAAATTAATTAGGAGCTAGCAATGAAATTACGATGGATAACATTGGCCCTGTGGTTGGTTGCAAGCGTTGCTTGGTCTGACACTCATGTCAAAAACTATGGTTTGCAAAGTGAGTATCCTGTCGGAGGCGTCATGGCTATTGTGTACGCCATCAACACGGATACCTATGTTATTGAAGCCAGCGGCTATAAATGGACCGTTTACCGAGCGGCAAAAATATTCGATACCAATTTTAAGCGGATATTTTTATTTCAAATACCGCTGAATTCTGGTGTTATCATGATCCAAGATGACAAAGGCGTTATTACAGAAATCTGGATGTTGCCAAAGAACTTTGAGGTACCGATAGGATGAAGAGAACAAAAGGATTTACACTCATTGAGTTGATGATCGTGGTGGCTATTATCGCGATTATTGCCGCGGTCGGGTTTCCGAGCTACCAAAACTATATTGTGCAAACCAACCGCACTCAGTGTCAGTCGGCGCTGGCGCAAATGGCCAATGCGATGGAGCGGCACTACACCATGGCAGTACCTTCGACGTATGGCGGCGCTGGCAGCATTGGAGCTGGATTAAATACTGGTGCGCCAACGATTTTTGCAACCACAGCACCCATTGATGCGACGGCCACCTGTGATCTCACCATTGTAAGCGCTACGGTGAACGACTATCTGCTGGCAGCAACGCCTATTGCAGGCACAGTGTTGGCTGGAGATGGCATGTCTACTTTGAATGCAGCGGGTCAAAAATGCTGGCACGATGGCGACGACACCGGTGCCAATACCTGTAGCCCTTGGTAATCCAGCTCAAAATGCTAAAAGGCCACTATCTAGTGGCCTTTTTTTATGGGTGTTGCCAACATTATTTGTATTGGCTACAGCGACGGTCACTTGGCATTCTTAGCCATAAAGTTGATGAAGGTATTGATCCGACGTGAGGTCTGAAGTTCCTTGCGTGCAATAATATGGATGGGTCTTTCAAGGATAGGATCACCTTTAGAAATCCGCACGAGTTGGCTGTTGCCTCGAACCAAATGTTCGGGCAACAGCGCAATACCGACACCATCTTTGGCCGCCTCAAACGCGGCATCGATAGAGCTTACCTTAAGCGTTTGTTGGGCCTCTGAAATTTTATTGGTTAGGAGCTGGCCCAATAAACCGGAAGAAAGGGGGCCGGAATAGCCAATCCAATATTTTTCTTTGAATGCATCTTTTTCATTCAGTATTCTCGCAAGATCCTTGTGTGCATAAACATGAAAAACAACCTTGCCAATGTGCGCACCGAAAAAGCCGTCGGGTATTTCCTCGGTTGGGCGTATTGCCACGTCACTCTCCAGATGAGCGAGATTTTTGATATCGTCTGATATTTGTAGATCGAGCTTAATACCGGGAAACGTCCGCGCAAATTGAAACAGGCTGCCTTTTAATCGAGAGTTAAAAAGCCCATGCGTTGTGGTCACACAGAGCACACCTTCAAGTTGCGTGTCGTAGTCATTGAAGCGCAATTGAAGGCCTTTCATGGCGCTTTCAAAACCGTCGATGTCTTGCAGTAGCGCACGACCGTGTTGGGATAGTCGGTAGCCAGTGCTGTCTCTAAAAAATAACTGCACCTTGGTTGTCTGCTCGAAGGCAGACACCCGTCTTAATACGGTGCTGTGATTCACCCCTAATTCTCTAGCAGCAGCCGAAAGAGAGCCCGTTCGTGCCACACACACAACACATTGAAAATCGGTCCAGTCGAACTTATTCACCGGCATTTCCTATATATAGAGACGCGATCCTAGGTAACAGCCTGTGTATATATGCACAGGCCAGTGTGAAATCTGTGTATTGTCTGAAGATGCCAACTCACTATACTCAATGGGTGTAAGGCAGTCCAATGTTACAAACACTGAGGAACAAGGCGATGATAAAATTTAAGAAGACCGCAATTCTGTGCGTATCTGCATTAATGTTCAGTGGTGCCATAGCCGCTGGCGATTTCGACAAAGAAATAGACGGCAGACAGAGTTACATGGGTGTGCTGGGCTACAATATGGGTATTTTAGGCGCGATGGCTGGCGAGAAAATGCCCTATGACGCCGATCTAGCAAGTGCGGCTGCTAGAAACCTTGCGTTAGCTGCTGCCATGAATAATGGTTCTATGTGGCCACAGGGTTCTGATATGGACAGTACTGAAGGTACGTGGGCCAAGGCCGATTTATGGCAAAACTTCCCGATTGTGATGGATCAGCTAGGCAATCTGAAAACCTATTCTGAAGCATTGGCCACCAATGCGGGCAATGGCCTGTCGTCACTTCAAGCGGGTATGAAGGGTGTTGGCGATAGCTGTAAAGAATGCCATAAGCGTTTTAGAGCCAAGAAAAACTAAGGATACCGGTCGGTTGTAGTTTACTGGCGCGTCATGTGACGCGCCAGTTGCCATTCGTTCTAAACCGCTATCCTGTGTATGCTGATTGATGTAAAAGCACCAGATTCTAATGTCAGGTCGTGCGGGTGTGGTGACAAGAGGCGCGTTGATGATGTTAAAGAAAGCCAGCATGGGCATGTTTATTGCCATTGTCATCGGCAGTATGTGGCTGATTATGCCGCCTCGCGCCGCCTCAATTATCACGGCTGAACGCATTCCCAATGCAGACAGTGGTCACATATTGCTACAAGCAGGTGGCTGTTTTGCCTGTCACACCGATACAGACGATTATGCGGGTGGGTTACGGTTAGACTCGCCCTTTGGTGACTTTTATTCACCCAATATCACCATGAATACAACGCAGGGTATCGGGGGTTGGTCACTCAACGATTTTGCCTTGGCAGTGCGCCAAGGTATCTCGCCGGAGGGCACCTTTTATTATCCCGTGATGCCATTCACTGCTTATCAAGGCATGACCGACCAAGACATCGCCGATATGTGGGCGGCATTGCAACAACTACCGAACAGCGATCAGTCCAACATTGCCCATGACCTGCCATTTCCCTTTAATCAACGTCTGCTCCTCAAGGGCTGGCGGTTGCTGTTTTTTAAGCAGGACAGGGTCGATCCCGAACAGCGGGGCGCGTATTTGGCTGAGCACGTCTTACATTGTGCTGAATGTCACACCCCGCGTAATCGGTTAGGCGCGCTTATCGCATCAAAACACTTTGCCGGTAACGACCAACTCCCTGATGACAATGCAGCGCCAGATATTCGCAGCCATGTGCTTAAAGACAATGGCTGGGTGGCTGCCGATCTGAAATACCTGTTTGCCGAAGGCATGTTGCCCAACGGTGATTATGTGGGAGGCACAATGGTGGAAGTGACAGATTATGGCACTGCTGCGCTGTCATCCGAAGATAGGGCGTTGCTCGCCGATTACTTACTGGGCAATTAACTTTCAGATAGGACGGTACACGCCCTTTCAATAACCTCAGAATTGGGGGCCCTGTGTGTTGGCCCCGATTGCTGTGGTCTGCTAGTCCATGCCCATCTTATCCATTTTATAGCGCAAGGAACGGAAACTGATGCCCAGCTTTTTGGCAGCAGCCGTCTTGTTCCAGCGCACACTTTCCAGTGCTTTTAAAATCAATGCACGCTCAATCCCTAGCAGGTATGTGTCTAGGCTGACACCGCGGGGAAGTTCCACCGATAGGGCTTCGTGCGCGGCGTCGGAGGACGGCTCGCGGGAACCATGGGAGTCTGACTGATTCGATGGGGATAGGGTACTCGGCTGCTGGTGAAGTGCCAAATCCTGCGCGGTTAACAGGTCCTTTTCGGAGAGGGCATAGGCACGCTCAAGCAGGTTTTCCAGTTCACGTACGTTGCCAGGGAAATGGTAATCCAGTAGGGCATTCAGGGCATCGTCGCTGAGATGCGGATGGGTATTGTGGCTGGCTGAAATACGATGCAGATACCGTTCGGCCATCGCCGGTATGTCTTCCAGTCGGTCACGCAAGGGTGGCACGTCGAGCTGTATGACATTGATGCGGTAATACAGGTCTTCTCTAAAGGTTTGCTGAGTGACTGCTGCCGCAAGATTTTTGTGGGTTGCCGATAGGATGCGGACATCGACGTCTATTTCTTGCGTGTCGCCAATAGGGCGCACCCGCTTTTCTTGAATCGCGCGTAGCAATTTAACCTGCATTGAGAACGGCAGATCGGCAATTTCATCCAAAAACAAGGTGCCGCCATTAGCAGAGGCAAACAGGCCAGTCTTGTTGCTGTCAGCACCGGTAAAGGCGCCTTTTTTATGACCGAAAAATTCGCTTTCCATCAATTCAGATGGGATGGCGCCACAGTTGACGGCAACAAACGGACCGGCCTGACGAGGCCCCTGTGCATGAATGTAGCGGGCCACCAGTTCTTTACCTGTGCCAGATTCACCTGAAATAAACACTGGTGCCTGACTGCGCGACAGCTTATAGGCTTTATCCAAAAGGCTGGTGAATGCCTGCGACGTACCAATCAAACGCGAGTTACTAATGGGAACGATGGCTTCGGTGGTGTGTTCTAGCTGCAGCGCTGTGCTGACCAAGGCGCGTAATTGTTGCAGCGCGACCGGCTTGGATAAAAAATCGAATGCCCCCAACTTAAGGGCTTGAATGGCTGTTTCGACTGTGCCGTGGGCACTGATGACGGCGACAGGCGTTGTCGGATATTCCTGTTGAATGTGTTCGACCAATGTCAGGCCATCGCCATCGGGTAGGCGCATGTCGGTGAGACAGAGTTGAAAGCTGGTTCGAGCCAGCAGGCGACGCGCAGTTGCCAAATCTTCGGCAGAATCGGTGGTCAATCCCATACGATTCATGGTGATCTCTAAGAGCTCACGAATATCGGGTTCATCGTCCACTATCAGTACGTGTGCAGTTGGTTTCATGACGCGTCCAGTTGATGTCGTTGGGGATGCACAAACAATAGCCTAAAGCGGCAGCCCTCTGAACCTGCAATGAGTGGCGGGACCCATTCGAGTCGCGCTTGATTGGCTTCGCTCAGTTCTTTACAAAGGAACAGCCCCAAGCCTGTACCCACTTTTTCAGTGGTAAAGAAAGGCTCAAAAATATGGGCTTCTTGTTCTGGATTGAGGCCCGGTCCATTATCGACAATATCCAGGTAGGGCTGTTCATTGGCGTTTAGAATGCCGGCCTCCAATGTGATGGTCCCCAGGTTATTTTTTTGTCGACTATAGCGTAGCCCATTATTCACCAAGTTTTCTACTACCTGTTGTAGCTGTCCTTGGTCGAACCGTATGCCGAGGTCATTCGCACAGTGGATAGTGAAATGGGCCGTTCTATCCAATTCGTGATAATCCGATTCAAATTGGTTTAACCAGGGCAACAACATGAAATATTCGGGTGTCGACTTGGAGTTCCGCGATAACTGCAGCACGTTTTCGATGATGTTGTTCATGCGTTTGGTGTGCATTTGAATGATATGAAGCATGCGGTTGTCGGTGGGATCCAGACTCGGCGATTCATCCAGCAGTTGTGCTGCATGGCTGATGGCACCCAAAGGGTTGCGGATTTCATGGGCAATGCTGGCCGTCAGGCGGCCCAATGAAGCCAGCTTGAGTTGCTGCGCTTGTTGGCGCGTGTTGCTGGTGTCTTCCATAAAGACGACAACATCTGAGTTGGGGGTGTTTTGTAATACCGCAAAGGTGAGACTGACGTCAGGCAAGTCTCGGTCAAACCGCACATTATTGGGCAAGCTTTCGTCCTTTAATAGCCAGGCCCGAATGCGGTCGACTAATTCAGGTGGGGCGGTGGTGGGGTTGTGATTGTCCGCATCATTGGTCATCAAGATCAGTGCAGCATGGTTAATCATGCGTATGTTGCCGTTGGCGCTGCAGACGACAATGCCTGTGCGCATACGGTCTAAAACCATGGCGTTCACTGCTTGCAGATCCATGATGTTGCCGGCATGACTGATGGCAATCGCCTCACTTTCGCGGGCACGTTTTAAAATGAATTGAATCAAAAAAGTGACTGAAAAAAACGCGATGCCCAACATGGCGGCTTGTAAGAAATACTGCTGTTGGCGTCCGTAGCCCATTTGGATTTCACTGTAGACAATGCCGGAGGCGGCCACGGCTGCCATAAGTAGGCCATTGCGGGTAGATAAGAACACTGCGCCAGCAGAGACGCTCACCAATACCAAATTACCGAAGCCACCGGAAATGCCCCCAGAGGTACGGATGATCAACAAGAGCATCACGACATCGGTTAAGAAGATGGCGACGAGCGAAATTTGGCTCAGTTCCGGTTTTATGGTCAGCCACATACTGATAATGGCGAGCACGATATACAGCAATATTTGGACGCTGAGAGTTTGCTGCGTACTAATTTCCGATGAGACCGTTGATAGCAAGTTGAAACGCACCATGGCCAATAACAGCAGTGCCAACGCCACCCGATACAGGTGAAAGAAAGTCAGCACAGAGCGTTGTCTATTGCTACTGATATAGGTGGATTCCAAGTCTGTCACTGGGGTCTATCCTTTGAAAAAGGGAGCCTGAAAACGGTGGTTGACAGGCTTAGTCTAAAGGATGCCATGTTTACAGTTGCATTGTCATGCGCAAAGGGCAAAATAGCCCCACGATAAGGACAGGGGATGGTGTTGAAAACCTTAACAGTGGCGTTAGCCCAACAAGAATTTGCGGTCGGTGACATTCCAGGCAATACCGAAAAAGTGTTGTTGGTTGCCCAACAAGCCATGGATGCCGGCGCACGTGTGGTGGTCTATCCAGAACTCACCCTCACGGGATATCCCCCAGAAGACTTGCTGCTTCGCGCGAGCCTAACCACACGGGTCGACCAAGCGATAGCGGCGTTATGCAACGCACGTTTACCGGTCTATTTGGTGGTGGGTTATCCTTTTCGGCAGGGCGATCTGTTGTTTAATCGCATGGCCGTCATCTTTGAAGGCAAGCTGTTATGCACCTACGACAAACAGCATTTGCCCAACTATCAGGTATTCGATGAGCGCCGCTATTTTACCCCAGGGGACACCACCTGCGTGGTTGATATTGATGGGTTTTCTTGCGGCCTGACCATTTGTGAAGACATCTGGTTTGACCAACCTGCGCTAGACGCGCGGGCAGCCGGCGCCGATGTTTTACTCAACATTAATGGCTCTCCCTATCACATGGGTCGCGATGGTCAACGTCGTGAACGGGTGGCCGCAGTCGCGCAAGCGACATCCCTCGCTATTGTCTACGTCAATCATGTCTATGGTCAGGATGAACTGGTGTTTGACGGCGGTTCAATGGCCGCTGATGCGCGCGGCATTCAGCACAACAGCCCGGTATTTACCGGCAGCCTCGATGTGATTGATCTGGTGAAGTCTGACCAAGGGGTGCAGATAAGTCGCGGCACACCACGGCCAGTATTGGAACCGCTTGATGAAGTGTACCAAGCGCTAAAACGTGGCCTGAAAGATTACGTGAATCGCAATGGATTTCCCGGGGTGGTCTTAGGCTTGTCTGGTGGTATTGACTCTGGTTTGAGCCTTGCGATTGCGGTAGATGCCCTGGGTAAAGACCGGGTACATGCCGTCATGATGCCTTTTGCCTATACCAGTCAAATGAGTGTCGATGATGCCCGTACCGAAGCTGACGCCTTGGGTGTTCAATATACCGAGTTGCCGATTGCCGACCTCTATCATGCCAGTCTCGAGACGCTGTCTCCCGTACTCAAAGATTTGCCACCCGATGTGACCGAGCAAAACTTGCAGGCGCGTATTCGGGGGCTGTTACTGATGGCGATTTCTAATAAGACCGGTTACATGGTGCTGACCACGGGCAACAAGTCTGAAATGGCCGTAGGCTATGCCACTCTGTATGGCGATATGTGTGGTGGCTATAACGTATTAAAAGATGTACCAAAGATGTTGGTGTTCGAACTTTCCCGTCACCGCAATCTTGAGGCACCCGTTATTCCTCAGCGGGTGATTGACCGGCCACCTTCAGCAGAACTGGCGCCTGATCAAAAGGACGACGACAGCTTGCCGCCGTATGAGATTTTGGACGCCATCATTCAGGCTTATGTGGAGTCGGATCTGTCCGCAGAGGCCATTGTGGCTATGGGGTTTGATAAGGACGTGGTGTACCGCGTGATCGGCTTAATCGACCGCAGTGAATACAAACGTCAACAAGCGCCAGAAGGGGTGCGTATTACACCGCGCGGCTTTGGCAGAGATAGACGCTATCCCATCACCCATGGTTGGAAACCCGGCATTTAAATTGCTGCGGGTTTCTAAAGGTTGTGGGTGCTACAAAATGGCTTTATTGAACGAGACTGAGCCGCAAATCCTGCTGTACGGCGCGTGCACGTTTCGCACGATTGGGCATTCCCATGCCCTCATAGGCAGTCACCAGTAGGGTCAGCGCGTCGTCTACATAGGGCGATTCGCTAAAATCGGTGACCACAATGTTGGCACGATTGGCTGCGGCAAGCCAAGCGCCATGCTGGAGATAGTATTCCCCGATCTGCAATTCGTACTGGGCCAATCGGTTGCGGATGTCTATCTGTTTGGCTCTTGCATCAGGTGCGTAGCGGTCATTGGGGAATAATCGCAAGTAGCTTGCAAAGTCATCAAAGGCTTTTTGTGCTGCTTGGGTATCTCGCGTAGCGATATCAAAACCACTCAACAATGACCGGTTGGTGCGCGACAATTCATACCGGCCCAATGCTTTGAGATACCAAGCATAGGCAATGGCTTCGTGATCTGGCTGCAATCGAATCATGCGATCGGCCAAAATAATCACTTCTTCATAATCTTTGTTTTTGAATTTGGCATACATCAGGTCGTACTGTGCCTGCTCGGCATATCGACTAAAAGGAAACCGCTGCTCGAGCTGTTCTAGTGTCGAAATGGTCATGCCATAGTTGGCCGCTGCCAAGTATTCTTGGGCAACGGTGTAATGCACATTTTCGTCGCCCTTGATCAATTTATTGGATGCACAGCCAGTCAATACCAGCAATGCGGCCAGTATTGACGTTAAAGAGATTAAATTCCGCATCTTCATTCGGTGTTTTCGTCCGGTTGCTCTACAATGGTGGCCTATTTAACCACAGCAGAGCTCGGGATGTCAGATCGTATTGTATTAAAAATTCAAGTTCCAGAAGCCATGGGCAAAAACCGTCTAGACCAAGTAGCGGCAGACCTGTTCTCGGAATATTCCCGGTCGCGATTACAAAGCTGGATTAAGGACGGGTTGCTATTGGTTGATGGCAAACCACAAAAAACCAGAGCCAAATTAATTGGTGGTGAATGGCTGACATTGGATGCGCCCATTGAAGCCGAGGGCGATTGGATTGCTCAGGACATTCCCATTGATGTGGTCTATGTCGATGACGATATCATTGTCATCAACAAGCAAGCTGGTCTGGTGGTGCATCCGGGTGCGGGCAATCCGGATGGTACGCTGATCAATGCACTGTTGTTTCACTTCCCAGATGTCATCAATGTGCCAAGAGCGGGCATTGTGCACCGATTGGACAAAGACACCACGGGACTGATGGTAGTCGCCCGTAACCTGATCGCGCATGCCAGTCTGGTCGACCAATTGCAAAAGCGCACAGTAGGGCGTGAATATGAAGCGGTCTGTCACGGGGAAATGACCGGTGGCGGCACTGTGGATGAGCCGATGGCGCGACACAACATGAACCGCCTCAAAATGGCCGTGCACCCGATGGGTAAAACAGCGATCACCCATTACCGTTTGGTGACGCGTTTTAGGCAGAACACCCATATTCGGGTCAAGCTTGAAACCGGCCGTACCCACCAGATACGCGTCCACATGGCGCATCTGAGACATCCATTGGTGGGGGACACGCTGTACGGTGGTCGCCAGCGGATGCCGGGTAAAGTATCGCCAGATTTGCAGGATGCGATACGTGCCTTTCCAAGACAGGCATTGCACGCCCAAGCACTCACACTGATTCACCCCAGAACGGGTGATACCATGCGTTGGGAAGTGCCGTTGCCGGACGACTTTGTCACCCTGCTGCAGGCCTTGGCCGACGATGTCAAAGACAATGATCCATTCTAAAGCCGGATTGGTGATGCTCGATTGGCCTGCCCCAGTGCAGGTCAAGGCAGGCTATACGTTGCGCAGTCTGCTTGGTGCTGACGATCTCCCAATAGAGACAACACAAGGGGCCTCCTTGCCACCGTGCGAGGATTTCAATCTGGCCCATCACGTTGGTGACAATGCCGACGCAGTCGCCTTTAATCGCGACATTCTGCAACGGGTTGTGAATAAACCCATCTGTTGGTTGTCTCAAACCCATACCACCATCGCCGTCAAGGCCGACGCCCCCCAATTGGGTGTCGAAGCCGATGCTGCGTGGGTCGATAACGACCAATGGGCCGCAGCCGTGATGACTGCCGATTGTTTGCCCGTGTTTTTCTGTAACGATGCAGGCGATTGGGTGGCCGTAGCGCATGCCGGTTGGCGTGGTTTGGCGGGCGGTATATTGGGTAACACCCTGTCGCAATATACGGGCAACCCCAGTTCACTGATGGCCTATCTCGGACCCGCAATTGGCCCGACCGCATTTGAAGTTGGCGATGATGTACGGGATGCATTTATGGCGACCCATGACCAGAGCGCGCGAGCCTTTTCGCCCGGTGTAAAGCCTGGAAAATGGTGGGCCGATATTTATGCCCTGGCGCGTATGCAACTGCAGCACATGGGTATCCAACGCATCTATGGCGGCACCCATTGCACCTTCAATGAAGCTGATCATTTCTTTAGCTACCGACGCGATGGCGCTACCGGTCGCATGGCCAATGTTATTTGGATTGAATCGGAATAGGGCAAGTGAAAGGCAGTGAAAGGCAGTGAAAGGCAGTGAAAGGCAGTGAAAGGCAGTGAAAGGCAGTGAAAGGCAGTGAAAGGCAGTGAAA
>ENA-UOYD01000163-UOYD01000163.1-marine-metagenome-genome-assembly--contig:-NODE-163-length-17638-cov-17.457491_pt1 | contig 17638 bp, 39 predicted proteins | sample MGYA00238169_ERZ767097 | MGnify/ENA primary metagenome ERZ767097 (study PRJEB28937, sample SAMN06267346) | marine metagenome | isolation source: Columbia River Estuary | place: USA:Columbia River... | reverse complement strand
ATTAACTTTTGAGACCATTCTCAACTTATATTATAGTATTTAAACGACCTAGTTGTCAAACTTATTTAGAGTTCACCTACTCCAGTTAAAACAGCTTTATCCATTTTCTTAACTTTTTCTTTTACTACTTTTACTACTTTTACTACTTTTACTACTTTTACCGGAAAGTCAGCATAGTGAACACCTTTCTCCCAGAATTCTAGAGTGCCGTCTGCTTTAGTAACAGCAGGGCCATCGGTTCTGTGTTTTTGTCCATACAACCACCATGATTCGTAGCCGTCTGCTCTAGTGTACGCTGGGGCGTCTGTGCAATGTAGCTTACCGTTTAAATAGATGGAAACTTGCCCATACGTCTCCCTAGTGACACGCTCATAGCCTACACCAGTAATAACTATTTCTTTATATTCAATCATTTATATTCTCCTTATAGGGAATCTTGGCTCAACTTCTTGCTCTAGTCTACCTTCTATAAGTAGTTGCACTGGTCACAGTACTTCATTGTACGTCAATCTTGAAAAAGTCTTCTGTTATGAAATTATTGCCCTTGCCGAATAACTGCCAGTATCCATTCGATAAGTGCATAGCTGGAACCTTTTTACGCCCCCATTTAGGCTGTACTTGGTAAACTGTATTATTCTTGTACTTAGATGGTTCAATATCAGCGAACTCTGCTATCTGTGTTTTAAGCCTAGCGATCTCATTAATAGCATAAGAAGGTCTTTCTACTTTAAAGAAGTTATTAGTTGAAAACTGAATAGTAGTACCAAACATCTTCCACTGCCCATCCCGCACATGAAGTGCAGGTTCATCAGCAGAGTCACTAAATGCCTTAACAAGGTAAATAGTATTAGGCTCTAGCTCTTGTTCTTTAAGTGCTATTTCTTTTGTTAAGGTTAAGCTACGCTGAAACTCTTTATTATCCGCTTCAACTTGTTGTGCTTTAAGACGAGAGTACTGAACTTCTATAGTTTGTACAACATGCTTAAGTTCTTCGATTTCAACTTCCTGTTTCTTTAGCCTTTCAACGTCTTTAGGTGATCTAGTAATACCTAGAAGGTTTTCATTTTCATGTCTAAGGTTTACAATCTCAATTTCCTGTTTCAATATCTTTTCGATATCTTTCAATGATCTAGTAGGGCTTTGACTGTTTTTTCGCAATCGTTCGACCTGAGCCTCTAGCTTCTCATTAACATGGTCAACCCTCTCTATATATCGTATTAAAGCTGCCCTATGCTTATGCAATGTTTCATTCTGCGCGTCTAGTTTATCAATTTCACCCCTTTGGTCCCTAATGGTAATGGTAAGACTTCCCACTTCTTGTAGGGCTTTAACAATAGAATCTGTCATTTATATTCCCCATATCTATCAATAAGTGTCCACTTCTTATTCTCATAAACCTCAATAGTTAGCCCAGGTATTGAATTACCTGAAATTCTTTTTGAGTAATATACTGCGTCTGGCAGTGAGTAAAAGGTTTCATTACACTCTAACTTACCCTCTACAAAGTGCCTAACTCTGTACGGTTTTACTATGTAACTGATTTCCATGACCTAATATCCTCCAGAGTCATATGAATTAAACCTCTGTACTGTGCGTTGCTTATCAATTTTGTCTTCTGTTTCTCTTATTTCGGCAATTAGGGCCTCTACTCTATGTTTTGAGTCATTTTCAAACGTTAGCTGCTGTGCTAAACTGTCGAATCTAGTAGTTTTTCTTACGTTTTCAATCTTCCTGTAAGCTAACTCCAACCTAGACCTGAGGTCCATTAGTTTTGCTTCAAGATTTCCTTCCCCATAAGCTACGCTGAAGCTATCAGTCTTATGATCATTTCTGCCACGCTCGTTTAGCTTATCACGTATGGCTCTAGCACTAGAATTAACTTCTAGGAAGGGCGTAATAAGTGAATTTAGTAGTTCTGCTTCATTTGGTGTTAGTTTAATTGTTTTCATTTATACCTCTTACTTAGTTGTTTTGAATAGTGCATAAGTAGTCTCCAGGTTCTCGTCAGGTTCTCTGCCAGCTAATTTCTCTTTTAGTCTAATTTTTTCCTGTATTGTACCTTTACTAGTAATCTCTCCGCCACCTAGTATGAACCCTATGATCATTAACTCTCTTTCACTAATGGTAAGTGTTGGAGGAGTCTCTCTCCTAACTTCAACAAGGGGCTTAGAACGCAGAAACGCAATATAAGCACGCTGCATTGCTACTAGCTGCTCTGTTATATGTACCCTCTCTACTCTTGGGTTCTTAGTATATTCTTCTAATATGTCTATTTGACATTCTAACCAAGTACCTATATCTTCACTCATTTACTTTCCTCTTTTTAGCTAAACCATTATAAAGGTAATACAACCAAGAGCGATTGTAGTAGGCTATCTCAGTTCGATTTCTACGCTTCTTCATCAAAGATTATCTCCTCAACGAACATTTTACCATCTCTATAGAATCCCTTAATAGTACAGCCTAAATCCTTGCCTCCAGAAGTTCTAGCTGTGAAAGGTGTAGAATCGTCTGAGGAACGGATACCTGCCGCTGTGATAGCAGTTCTCCATAATTTCCATTTTTCAAAAAAAGTCTGTAATACCCCAGTAACAACAGTGTCATCGTAGTGGTAAGTGTTTTCAGCATAGTCAAACCAACAACCCTCAGGCACTGGGACAACCCTCTCAAACTCTTCTCTTCTATAATCCGTCATCATTCGTCTCCTTACATACCCAATCAGTAGTCTGGTCCTTAGCTTCTACCAACAGGCATTGGTATTCACCTGATGCGACCTGAACCCGAGCATGATTAATCATCGGTCCAAAGGCCAAAATAAATAACCAAAGAAAAACAATGGTGAACATGGCAATACCACTTAAAACCCCTTGCATGAAAGCTGTACTACTATTCATTCTTCTATCCTCACAATGTCTGAGCACTCATGGATAAGTACATCGTAAAATTCCCAATCACAGTCAGTTTTAACCATAACCATTACTGTCTGGTTTCCATTTATTAAGTTTGTGGCTTGCCTCCAACCATTATATGTGACCCAGTAAGCCCCGTCTGGATAAACTATAGGGTCATCGGCTCTACGATTCCAGGCTTGGGCGGTAAGGTATACAAGATGGCCCATATCGTGGGTTTGGTTAGCCTCGTCGCTATCTAACTCTAGTAAAAACCCGCAACCAGTACAAATTATGAAGTGACACTCATGCAATTCTTCTTCGCTCTCAGTAGCACACCATACTGCCTTACCACCACAGAATGGGCACTCTTTTAATTTAATATCATTCATCATTATCCCCTAGTTAAAAATATATCGTATAAAGTTTTTTATACGAGTTTTTCTCGCCTTTCGCTTCAATGCTTTGCTACGAATCTTAGCCATAAATACTTGGGATAACTGAGCGGGGTACTCTTTACCAACAAACCCAGAGGCTAGAGTATACTTGGCAGCTCTATCAATACAAGATTCACATACTCTGTGTATCTTTGGAAGAATATAATCTCTTTTAAGCCCTACTAAGCTAGAGCATTCTTTTAAACAACATTCACATCTCATATCATTCCCATCCATTGCGGCAGTATTCAAGAACATCATCACAGAAATCATCCTCTGGTCTAACTTCTAGATCATCATAAGTTCCATGGTAGGTCCAGTTAGTACCAGAACCTTTCCAGTCTTCAGGGTCATGTGGTATAAATTCAACGATTGAATACTCCACAGATTCATATTCGCACTCAGAACACTCATCGGGGTCTCTGCCTGTTATGGCAGGAACAAACGGCTGGTACTCAGTTACTTCAATTACATACACACCCTCGTCCATCTCTATCTCAAACATAATATTGCTCCACTAAATCGTTGGCGGTCTTGAATAGTTCGCTATCTCCGCCCTCTAGTGCTACTAGAAGGTCTTTCGTTTCTTTCATAAATTGCTTCGCAAACTTAGGATCGTGTGCGACAATAGAATTCGCGTTGTCAATAATATCTGCTAACTTAATAGTCTTTACTTCATTGGAAGAGTTACTCAGTCTCTCACGATCTTCAGCTTTTCTTGCAACTCTGTTCATCTCAGGCCTTACAGGGTCTGTCAAACGAAAAACGTAAACTGCTACAGCCATCCCAAAGTATAACTCAATGTCTTCTATAGTTACATCTGTGTCCTCTACTACATCGTGTAATAGGGCTGCACATACAGCTGCCTCACTTATACCCGGCACTTTAGCTACAACGTGTGCAACATTTGTTGGGTGTGTGATATAAGGCTCACCCGTATACCGTCTAACCTGAGTTTCATGGGCTATACTAGCAAAAGCTAGAGCTTGCTGTGCCATATTCATTTTCATTCAAATCCCCTTATTAAAGTTTTGCTATCTCAATAGTTCTATTTCAATTACTCCCTCAAGGGGTTATAGCGATCCGCATAGCTACTAAGATTATAACTAACACGGCACAAGCACATAGGATCATAACTCTTTCAACGCGTGCTTTTCTTTTCCTTGTAATAACTTTAAGTTCCTGCTTATCTCGCATTATGCGTTCGTACGGCGGATGAAACATTTTGTGTACCTCTATTGGGATATTTGTTTAAATTACTTATTTAATAAGTAATTATATCACGATTAACCAAGTTGAGTCAAATTTATTTATAAAAAAACCCCACAGCGAATTACCGCAGTGAGGTTTGGGGTTTAATTGTTACTTGGGATTGATTCAGTTTCTTCAGGTTCTGTTTTTGGTGGCCCAGCCGACATAATCCCGGCCTCAAATCCTTTCTCATATGCGTTTTTCAAGTCGTCTTCCGTATATCTTTTGCGTTTTATGTTTTTAGGTTCGAGCGTATAGAACATATTTCACCCTTGGATAAGATTACTTAGCGTATATTCCACTTACTGTTGTTTTGTTCTAATCTAAGCTGTTCTACTTCTTTTACAAGTCCTTCTATAGTTGCCGACTGTCCTTTAAGGATAGTCACTATACTCTCTATATGGCCCTGTTGGTCGTTAATCTTATTTGCTGTCATTTCTGCAAACTGTAACCACTGAGCGGCCTCTGTCCCTAGAATCTCTTCTTTGGTTTGTTCTACTTCACTAGTTGACATTCTTTACCTTCTGTTTTATCTTTGATTGTAAGTTCCTGCTCAAGTTTCTCTAATTGTTCTATTCGACATATTAGAGTCTCAATAAGCATATTGCGCGTTTCTAGTTCCTTCTCCAACTCTATTAACTCTTCCCTTAGTTTGTTCAATCTACTTTCTCCATATAGGTTTCCTCCTCATTCTCAAGGAGGATTTTGTATCCCTCAGACACAGCTTTTTCGTAGAGTGCAGTATCAGTGTTTGGTACTACTAATAACCTTTCTTCAAAAGTAGGCCACGAACTTACATCTATAGCAGGTATTAGTTGCTCGCTTTTTTCTTCCGGGATTGCTATATTGTTCAGCTTAGAAGTTACATCGGCCAGGATATCTAGTAGTTGGTCTACTTGAGTAGCACCCTCACTATCTTCTTCTTGTGAATAAATAACAGCCGGGTGATGTTCTAGTTGGTTTTCAATTATACTACGTATTACATCGCAGTATGCGATGGCGTGGTCTACCATTTGTTTATTTAGTTTCATTTCAAAACCTCTGCTGGTACGCGGAGAAAGTCCCGCAGTCCTTGAGTATTCTTAACCTATCTAGGACGTCTTTACTGTACTTAGTACCGTTTTGACTTGCCCAGTGGTTCCCTTGATTATAACTGGCTCTAGTTTTTTGCCAGTTCCCGTTGTGTCGGTCAAACCAGTACTCTATTTCTTCAACAGCTAGAGATAAACTTAGTTGGTTGTTATCTACTAAACGCTGAGCGAGTACGTTACGATTAAAGGAAGTATCTTTGATGCCTAGGCGTATAAGACTGTACTTCAGGTGGTTATGTGCAATACCCGCAGACGGGTCACTAATGTTGATTTTCCATAATCCTGCAGAAGATTCCTTCCAGACTATAGCAGCTAGTGTGAATCCTATATCCTTTGGATATCCGTACAGGAATGCTTCTACTAAAGTATCTCTCTGGATACTGTTTAACTTTTTTATATCAGAACAAGTATATGCTGTGGCAAAACTGGAAATGAGTAGTGTAAAGACGAGTATAAATTTTTTCACTTACTAAGCCTCCAGCCCTTGTATCTGATTATTTTCTTCAACTTTAGCTGTTGTAGGTACTTAAGGTCAAGGCCGAAAGCTGTTGCTTCCTCCGTAGAGTAGAATACTATCTCTTGCCCATCCTTACCTGTTAACGCAATCCAAGGCTTCTTGTCCTTGGCCTCTAAACCATTCAGTTGCCTGTTCAGTTTTTCCATTTCTTTTTTGTCTTTGGTCAGAGCCTTGGCCGCTTCTTTATTGCTAGCTATTTTAATTGCTGCTTCTTTAGCGGCTACCTCTTTCTGTAACTTATCATACTTAACCTGGGCGTCTGTTTTCCAAGCATAGTCTCTTCTAAATGAGTGTAGATGTTCAACAAAGGAAGTATCAATAGGCAGCGTAATCTCAGGGGCTACAGTATCAGTAGCACGAAAAACGCGCAGATTCTTTCGCCAGCGCTGCATAGTTTCAAACTGAGTTGGGTACTGCTCCCTAATCCATACATGCCGAGAACCTTTTAGGATATCTCTAATGGATCTAGGACTCAGTCCGAAGTAGTCTGACAAGTCTTCTGGGGAATATGTAGTAGTGGTCAGTGCATAAACGATTTGCAAGTACTTATCCTCCGTGAGTTTAGCACTACTAGAACCAGCCCCATGTTGTTTCGTACCTCTAGTCGCCAACATTTTATCCACCGAAGCTTGGCTTCTCATTGGATTATGTGTAGTTTCAGCGGTATTCAGCAGGTTATCTTTGTACTCCTGCATCCAATAGGTTTCTCGGGCTTCTAGGTCAGAAGTTAATTCGAGCGTTTTGTGCTCGAAGTTGTCCGACCCGAATGTGTTCCAATAATCCTGTAACTTAGTGCAATGATGAACGCTACGCTGAAGCGAACTTTTATGATCTACCCATCTTTGCTCAATCCTTTTACTAGACCCAATGTAAACGTCCCCCGTAGGGAGACAATGGATCATATATATGCCTTCAGTCATTTATACATAAACCTCTTAAAATTTGGTCTGTTAAGTCCACCAAGCATATTTCGTCATAACGATAGGGTACGTAAAAAGCATAACTCCCAATAACTATATGACCTAATATTGCCGGTGTGAACTGACCTCTATACATCAGACTTGCCAGTAAATTCTTCCTCAAGTGCCATAATTAACTCTTTTATAGCGTTTCTAAGGCCTTGTTCTGATAATTCTTTCATTTAGTGCTCCCTCAATGTACGGTAACGTTTTCATCAATGTCATCAAATAAGAAACTCGCAGATTCTCCAGTCATTTCTTCATATAGTCTAACTAACTCAAGAGTTAACAGAATTAACTGAGCTTGTTCAGATTCTTCTAGTGCCGTCATGACTTCCGAAAAATCAAAGCCAGTAGTGTCCATGTCACGCTCTTTAGCAGTTTGTAAAATGACTTCTGCCAGAACCTTTGACCGTTCTCGCAGTGTATCAATATTTGCTATACTCATTACCTTCTTCATAGAGACACTCCTGTAGCGTTACACAATTTAGTCCAAGCAGTTAGGGACATACCAACAACCCTCTTACCTTTAAATTCAGTCTTTTATCAATTTATAAAACTATTATAGCAGAATACAAGCCAAAAGTCAAATTTAATTATTTGATCAGTCTTACTCTCCTGGCATTCTCCAGTCTTCGATTTCTACCACTCCTTCATGTATCATTTCTAGGAAATCAAATAACTCTATTGTTTGATAAGCTATTTCGTCGTTCCCAAGATCAATCTGGCGGTACGCTGACATCCAGGCATCTTGTCCGTTACTCAATTCCGCAACGCTTCCGGATTCTAACTCTATAATTAAGTCTTTTTCAGTCATTATCTACTTCCCCTAAATGCTATAAGTATTTCCACGGAAATCTACCTTGGAAAATATGTGTCTCGCCTGGTGCCTGCTCTAAACTTACATAAGTCATGTTACCTGCAGACACTTTAAGATATTCTTTGCGTATAACTTTAAATTGAGTTCCGTCAATAATCACTAGAATAGGAATGTTGACTGGAGGTAGAACCCCCTTTGAATTCCAGTGATCCTCTGCACTTGTACGTTTAGTTGGTATTTCGTGTGTCATGTTTAAAAATTTCCCAAATAAAAAATTGTTTTTGAGGATATGCACTACTACAGATCATAACATTATTTTTAAATTATTATAGTTCGTATATGATTTTTATTGACGAGTGCTTACTAGTTATAAACCTATTGTATAGGTTAGTATTAAAAATATAGATGCAAAAATTTTTTATGAAAGAAATTTTAAATTTCTTTCAGTTCCCATTCTAGACTCATTACTAATACCCACCGTTGTCTGGGAAGAACTCATCTCCTTCTGGGTACAGCTCGTCCCACTGTTGTGGAGTAATTCCAGTAATTAACAACTCTCTTTGGGCTGCGTTTAAGCGTGGGAATGCTTTTTGTATATGCGTTCCGTTAATCCAGTTAGTAACTTCGGCTAGAGTAATATCTAAATAATGAACGGATGTTTCCATCGTAAAGTTATTCAGCACAGTACAACGAGCTAGTCTGTCTTCGTCAAACTGTACATTTATCAAAGCTCCTTTACTTTTCATAGTTCCTCCAGTAAATAAAAATAAAAGGCAACAACTATCGTCATTGCCTTTAGCGCTTACTTATTATGGCCAAGCCAAACATAATTGTGAACCTACATTGCCGGAATTTGCCTGTAAGTTGTGTTTTGAATCTACAATGCAAGCTGCTACCGAAGTATCGACAATTGCAAGTGTCCCTACTGCGATTGCTACGCAAACTACGAGATATTTCAAGTTTATAATCCTGACTCCCATTCATAGAGTTCTTGAGCTCTTTGAGCTGCTATTCTCCGCTCTTTGTCTCGGATGGACTTTAAAGTATTACTTAGTTCTAAATTTTCGTTCCTTAATGCTCTATTGTCTATAGCGTATATTACTAGAAGTAGTATAACAACAAAAAGTGCTAAAGATAGTACTACGGTCATACCCATAATGTAAATTACCTTACTTAAAATGTGTGAAGAAACCCCACGCTGTAGCATATTAAAAATAGTCTTACAACGCAGGGTTTCAAGTAGGGGGAGACGACCGACGATCTCAATCCTTATCCCCATTATCAGCTAGTACCTAGGATACCAGTCTTACAGTCTCAGCTAATTGACCACTCTTATAGTCTGCCACAACTACAAGTATTTACCCTACCATCCGTCAGATGTAGTCTATACCGTCCTTATAGGATGTAGGCGTTACAGTGAGCATCGTTGAGAGGCTGAACGGGTCTGCTTGGTCGGAATATTAAACTGTCCGATACAGTTACCTCTGCCTACTCAATGGTAGGTGAGCGTTCTTTTTGTTGATACTCTAGCATAACTACCTCTCATTAAGGAGGTGGGCTGTTGTGGAGTCGAACCACCGTCCCCAGCTTTATCAGTTGCTGGCATTCTACCGTTGAACTATCAACCCTTAATTTGGCGCGAATGATGGGACTTGAACCCACGGCCCCTAGCGTGACAGGCTAGTGCTCTAACCAACTGAGCTACATCCGCAATTTGGTGCCCGACAGTGGGATCGAACCACAAGTCTTTCGATTATCAATCGAATGCTCTACCATTGAGCTAGTCGGGCGTATTTGGTAACGCTATAAATTCATTCTTCATCACTACAGTATATTGGGCCCTCATCTGGGGCCATATACTGTACTTGCATATGTTCATATTCTTCTGGAGATAAATTTTCGCATACCAGAACAGCGGTATAACCGTCTCCTAGCATGTCTCCACCACAATTTTTACAAGACATTAGTTTAGCCTCTTGATAACGTGAACTTCAGAAACGTCTAGCAATGGAGTGTCTGGCAAGTACAATACTTCAAACGTATCTTTTTCAACATACTGAGCAGTAACAATCATATCATCATAGTATATTGAGTACAGCTTCTCCATTTCATATACAGGAGTTAATCGAGCTAATTTCTCCTTCAACTCTAAGTTCTCTTGAGTTAGTTCTTGGATAACTCTCTGTGCAACTACTTCTTCCATTATGTACGCCTCCTTATTTTACTTCGTTTATGTCATTCAACTGGTTTAGGTGATCAGACACTAACATAAGAGCCGCTTTAGATGCTTTTTCCAACGAGTCCAAGCGGGAAACGTCACGAATGTTTAGCATGATGGCAATATGGTTAATATATGCGTCTTTTGTTGATGTTTCAGCCTTTTTACTATGAATAGCAGGCTTAACGTATACACGTTCTCGGGCAAGTTTGGCCACAATAGAAGAGGTGCTCTTTCCTAGAGAACTAGCATAAGTAGTTACTACAGCTTTACGAGCTGTTTCAGAGTTAGCATTAGCATATGCTGAAACTAAAGAGTCAGTTTGTTCTTGAGTATAACGAGTAGCCATATATTTTATCCTCATTTAATTCTAATTTTGAAAACATATTATAACAAATTTCGGGCACTTTGTCAAGATTTATTTTTTTAAAAGCGGGTCAATTCATACCAGTTAATAGGAATTTAACGAAAAGACCCGAAAGCTGGGTGGCCGATAGGTTATCTTCTTTGTTAATTTTCATTATAATAATTATACAGATAAAACCGGCAGAAAAGCAAATTTATTTAAAATAATGGTTCTGTAAACGCATTGTTACTGCACGTTCTGATCTATCAAAGTGTTTCTGAAACATCATAACAAATCTTAAGTAAGTAGTAGACCGACTTACGATATCGTCTCTAGTTATCTTAGATGCCGCAGCTCTGAGGTAGAGGAAGGATTCTTCCTTCTTAGTCCACTTAGCATTTTTCACAGGAACAGCAGCCTCTAATTTACTTACTAGAGACTGCAACTCTTTAATATGGATCGCCATAGACACATTTTCTTTCTCTAGTACGTCTACTCTGTCCTCGATGCTAGACATTACTTAGACTCCTCAAAAAGTTCGGAATACTCAAAAGCGTCCCGTATATCCTCATTGAATACCGTACCTGCACTTTCCGAAGAAATCAACTTAGTAACGACCTTCTTTGGTACGTGTAGGTATTCATAAGAACGATTATTATTAAAGGTTACTTGCAGAACTTTCGTCTCCTTATCATAGCTAACGCTGTTTATTAAGGAACTATCTAGGTATACTGTTTTCATCTTACGCCTCGCTATTTAAGAAATTTTCATTCTACAATTATAAGGGAAATACAAGTACTTAGTCAACATTATTTATAACGCGCAGGAGCTCTAAACACTTAAGTTGTAGATTGACAATAGTAGAGTCATTTACAAGTACTAAATCTTCTGGGAGTTTGCTAACACCTGCTTCACTAGCATGACTGGCTACTCCAGCTTCACCAGTTACTCTAGGATTGTGTACGTGGATAATTTGACATCCCACGCTCCTTAGATAGTCAGCCTCAGAATCAAAGCGTACATCGCAAATGACTATTCCTGTTGTTGGAGCCAGGCTGACCCAAACATCCTCATGTATACGAAGCCTTCCCCACTCTGTTCCCGCTAGTTGCCATGCTTGCCTAGGAGATATACAATCTCCAGAGGATACTCCCAAGATATCTAGTAACTCTAGCATATCTACTCCGCTACCTACACTTTTGGCGTAGTCTGTGAGTCCATACTCAACAGCAACTGCTAGTGCTCTTGTGATTGTCTTTGCTGTGAAGTTTGCTGGGATTGCCACTTCCTTGGAGTGCTCAAACGTCTCGTGTTCATCCCATCCTAGTAGTGCAGCGGTGATCTTTTTAATAGGTGCAGCAAATGAGTAGATATCGTAGTCGAGTTGTTCAGCGATATATCTACCAGCGGTATCTTTACCATGTCTGGCAAGGCCAGTTATTCCAATAATTTTAGTGTTTTGTTTCATTTTTATTTATACTCTCGCTTAGGGGCAAAAATCATGCTGGAACTCCTTTGTTAGCTAACATATCTGCTCGCTCATTGCCTGGGTCCATTGAGTGACCTTTTACCCATCTCCACTCAACATCCAGTAGTTCATCAAATTTACTAAGAGCTATCCATAGATTTTTGTTCTTTACTGGCTTTCCTGACGCTGTTTTCCAACCACGCTTTACCCAGTTATTCATCCACTCAGTAATGCCTTTTTTAACGTAATTAGAGTCGGTATATATAACAACTGGGAAATCTTCATAGTGATCCAACACGAACTGAAGAGCCTTTATAGCTGCCGTTAGTTCCATAGCGTTGTTAGTAGTAAACTTATCTCCTCCACAACGTTCCACGTAACCCTTTGGTATTTCTAACCAGAATCCCCAACCACCAGGTCCTGGGTTGCCCTTACAGGCCCCATCAGTGTAGATAATTAAGTTTTTACTAATCATATTTTAATCCTTTAGTTTTGCTTTATTGATAGGCAAGAAAAAGCCCTCAGTACCAGTTAGATAATGAGGGCTTTAATCAGTACCCTCATAGGTTAATAAAATTCTAAATTTCTAGATATATTTTACTAAACTTTAAGGTAAATGTCAAGATTATTTTACTAATACAGGTACGCTGATAAAATCGATACGATACGCACCAAAGGCCCCATGTCCACCGGAGATATGTGAAGACATAACATACGAGCCCGCCGGTATCCCTTTGGGCAATTCTACGGGAAAGGAGCCACGATAACATCCTGTACCTAAAGAGATAGTCCGTGTGACTAAGGATACTATTATAGCAGGGTCTTCAGTAGTTGTTAAACTATTAGTCAGCCTACCAAGTCCAATATCTGAACCTACGCAAAATTCCGCGTAGTTATATAGTACGCTAGGAATACTCCCGGAGTACACTTCTACCGACACCATATCTAACCCTTCCTGAGATATCATGGAAGTATTTAGCAGTTTGGGATTAGTGTAGGATACACTAATAACGGGAGTGTATGAATAGGTATTAGAGAGTAAAACCCCTGATAATACTAGAGAGCACAATACCAACACTACTGGAAGGTACTTAGCCACATTATATCTTATAGATTTCTTATTAATATTCATGGTAGTCCATTAAGGTGAGGGTATTCTATTGACAGGTGCCGGCTCTGCAGGACCAGTTCTGTATATAACAGCTTCTGAGTTAGAGGTGTCCTTAGGGTATACCGTAGTTTGGGGTAGTATAAGGGATAGTAACGCAGCTACGAAAGCGATCAGTATAGCCGTCACTAGTCCAAAAGTAACTTTCTGTACGGGCTCGAAAGTTTCCTTAGTTATTGAGTGATCAATGGCATATACATGCTTCTTATCTAGCTCTGCTATAGAAGCCTTTAGAACCTCCACTTTACCCTGCATACGTACAAAATCTATCCTTAGATTATTTAATGAATCTTTTGTAACTGTAACTTCCTTTCTTAGCTCAGTAAGTAGTTGACACGGTTCTTGCACTTCTTATATTCCTTTTGGTTAAATATTTGTTTCTACTGGACGCTTTCTCTGTCCGAACCAAAATAGTACGGCAGCGGCAGTTAAATAAAGCACGTTAGTTGTCACATCACCGTATACTTGCATGGCCTGCGCCGACACCATTAATAGATCGACTCCTTCCATAAAGTTACGTGCGTCTATGTACATAAGTGTGGTTACGAAACACAAGTATGAAGTCAATAGTGGACGAACCATTGTTCGTATGAATGCGGCAAGATTAAGCAGCGTAGACGATTGCTTAGCAGCCGCTAAAGCCTTCAAGATTCCACTATCGGACTCTTGCGACTCTTTGAAGCTTGCCATTTCGTCTCTCTGGATATTTATTACACCCTCTACTTTAGCAGTTTCCTGTTCCGTTCTTGCAATCATCACACTAGCATCCGTCTTGGCCTTTAGTAGTCGGATATCTAGGTCACCCTGTTTCAATTTATAGGCGTACAATGCTTTATCTTTAAAATGGCTAGACACATCAGATATGAGTGAACCCAGTATCCCAGTTGCTCCGCCTGAAACTACGGCCATTAATGACTCTAGTATCATTTAAACACTCCTAGCGTTAAAATCTTTGGTTTTTCACATTTTCATGAAACTCCGTAGTAGTAGGCTGCCCTAATGTACGGGAGCCTACCGATAGTTTTCTTATTAAGTATACCATTTTCGTAAGAAAATCTTAATATACACCATTATACCAGGAAATTTAAAAAAGGTCAAGCCCTAAGTACCTTTTCTCAAACGGTTTTGACTTCCAGTCCGTATTTTGTTATAATTTATTATCAATTAAAATTAAGCGACCCGAAATAAAAATAGTTTTGACAACTTGCTTAAAAAGTTATATAATATATTTTCAAAATCAAAAATAAACCAATATATGAGGGCAACACACAATGGCTAAACTTAAGTCTAAGAGTACAGCGCGTAAAGCACAATTTACGGCATACAAAGCAGAATCGCGTTGTTCTAAAAACCGCAAAGCACGACTAGAGCGGCACATGAAGAAACATCCTAATGACAAGCAGACTGAGCAAAATATTGATTCAGGTACTCGACCACATCGTAAGTCCCCAGGTCCTAACAGTCGTCGAGATGAAGAGCAGTATGGTGTGGTACAGGTTGGTACTAAGAAAGCCAAGAACCCTAGTGGTGGTATGACTGAGTACCCTGCGTACAAGTTAGTTTTACCAGTACGTGCTCCTGGGTATATTAGTAATGCGCTAAAGCAAAAGAATCAGGTATTTAAAATTACCGTCTAGGGAGATAATGTTGGAGACTTATTTATTACTACTAGCTACTACTTTGATATTCAGCCTTGTGGGTATACTTATGCCCGCTTGGCGACTAAGTAAAGAGGTGGGCCTAGAGCCTCCCAGTCGCACAGAGAAATTAGCAACAGTAGTACTATTAGGTCTTGCTGAGGCTATAGTACTTCCTATAGCCATAATAGCCTGCATAATTCTTAGAGAGCGGCTAGTAGCTGCATTAGTAGAGGGGTACAAAAAACGTGCGTAATTACTTAGAAGTCTTAGCAGATATTTTGCTTAGCGGAGAAGTTAGAGAAGATAGAACAGGGACAGGAACTATCAGTAAGTTTGGTATGCAGATGCGATTTGATCTGTCAAAAGGCTTTCCAGCAATAACAACAAAAAAACTAGCCTGGAAAGCCGTAGTATCAGAACTACTCTGGTTTTTAGAAGGTTCAACTGACGAGCGTAGACTGGCAGAGATTCTGTACGGTGAGAAGTTCGAAGGTAGGAAAACTATATGGTCAGCTAACGCTGAAGCGTCTGACGCACTCACCCCAACCCTAGGGCCCATATACGGGAAGCAATGGAGAGCCTGGGAAGGTAAGCATGGGATTGAGTACGATCAGATCATGGGATTGATAGATAGCATAAAAAATGATCCATACAGTCGCAGACATATTCTGTCTGCGTGGAACGTGGGTGAACTAGCAGAAATGACGCTGGTGCCATGTCACGTATTGGCACAGTTTTATGTATCCAAGGATGGAAGATTAAGTTGTCATCTGTACCAGCGTTCAGACTGAGCGCCCTCCAGTAGAAATATTGGTTGAATAACTTTGCTAAACGGGGAAACTCTCTAGGAGACAATCCCGTGCTAAATCATAATCTATGGATGTGCTTTCAAAAAAATTCCTTGAACTGTTCAAAAAATTATGTTATAATAGTTCTTTGAAATAGGAAGTAATAATATGAGAGCCATATATTTAATAGTAAACACACAAAATGATAAATTTTACGTGGGGTCTACAAAAGACTTTGATAAGCGTAAGAGTCGTCATTTGCGTACCCTAAGAAACGGTACGCACCACAATATCCATTTACAGAGAGCGTTTATTAAGTATACTGAAAGCGCGTTTGATATCAGTATATTTAAGGCGGTAGAAACAGATGAAGACCTGCTTCTCTTAGAGGCTCAAGTTATAGAAGAACTTGAGCCTGAGTACAATATAGGTAGTGTAGGAGGTGGGGACAACCTTACCAATAATCCTAATAGACTAGCTATAATTGAAAAGATGACTAAATCTGTTAATGCTCGCTATGCTAACATGTCTCCAGAAGAGAAAAGAGAGAAGTACGGTCAACCCGGGTCTCTCAACCCTAATTGGAAAGGTGGGATTAAGTATTATTGTGTGTGTGGGACTAAAATAAATTCCACAGCTAAAACCTGTATAAAGTGTACTCCTAGAGAGGGAAAAAATAATCCTTTCTATGGAAGAAAACACACTGAAGAGACAAAACTAAAACTTAGTCTAGCTAATAAAGGTTCTTTGCCTGTAAATGCTAGAGAGGTGTTCGCCGAAGGAGAGATTTTTCAATCCTTAGCGGAGGCAGCTAGAGCTTATGACATGACTAATGGTGCTATGCACTATAGAGTGCATCATACAAGCGCTAGATGGGCCGAGTTTTTTTATACAGATACCGTAGATTTGTAAATGCCTAACGACTATCCCGTAAGGGAGTAGAATCAAGTGATTCGAAACGCAAAGAGTCTGTAATACAGATTGTGATATAGTCTACTCTGCATAGTGATATGCAGCTGCTTTTAATTAAGCGGGTTAAGCCTAACGAACTTAATCGAATATGAATGTCAGCAGATATGTTTCTTGGGGTGCCATTCAACATAGCATCCTATAGCTTACTGACTTCTATGATAGCCCAAGTATGTGGCTTGAACGTTGGGGAGTTTATCTGGTCAGGTGGGGATTGTCATATTTACAGCAACCATGTGGACCAGGTAAGGGAGCAAGTACAGCGCACACCCCGTAGTTTGCCAAAACTATACCTAGATTCATCTGTAATGAGTATTGATGGGTTTACCATGGAAGATATCAAGTTAGAAAGCTATTACCCAGATCAACCTATAAAAGCAGAAATGTCGGTATAGCATTTAGGCGAGTGGATTGCTACTCGCCTTTTTCTTCCACTAAGATTAGAGAGAAATTAAACCATGAACGACGATGAAGAACTGGCTAGAGTAGTATTTGCAATAACAGGAGTACTATTAGTACTGGCGGTGATACTCTACGTCTATTTAGGGTAAGACAGAATTAGGAAGATTGGCAGAGTGGTTATTGCAACGGGTTGCTAACCCGTCGTCCTTAATTGGGCGCGCAGGTTCGAATCCTGCATCTTCCGCCATTTTTGGAGGAACTAAAGAAGCATGATAAAGGGTATTTTTGCCTGCGACACTAAGGGTGGGATCGGTAAGGATAATAAATTACCTTGGCCCCACTCTAAAGCAGATATGTCATTCTTTAAGCATGTCACTAAGGGGCATACTGTAGTGATGGGACGACTTACATGGGAATCTTTGCCTAAAAAGCCACTACCTAACAGGGTCAATATTGTTATAACGTCCTCGGAAGAAGAATTCGAGGGCTGTACTAAAATGACCATGGAGGAGGCTGAAAAGTATCTCGAAACTACCGATGACGAAGTATTTATTATTGGAGGTGCTAAGGTATACGATCACCTTCAAAAATACGTAAAGCACTGGTTCTTCACAGTTATGTCTGGGCAGTACGATTGCGATACGGTTTTTAAGCCTAACTTATCTGATTTTAGAAA
>ENA-UOYD01000158-UOYD01000158.1-marine-metagenome-genome-assembly--contig:-NODE-158-length-18118-cov-12.163295_pt1 | contig 18118 bp, 14 predicted proteins | sample MGYA00238169_ERZ767097 | MGnify/ENA primary metagenome ERZ767097 (study PRJEB28937, sample SAMN06267346) | marine metagenome | isolation source: Columbia River Estuary | place: USA:Columbia River... | reverse complement strand
TAGCAGTCCATAGGCCAACTGAAGTTTTCAAGGCAGTATCTCTGACATCTATAATACCAGAAGACTTAGCTATAGACTGTTGGGCTTCTAATGCCTTAGCTGTAGCTAATTTATGCTGATATATTTCATACTCAGGTACTGACATAGCCATTGATGTAGCTTCTAAGAAGGTCTTCTCTCTTGCCTTATCAATAGAATCCTTCTCACGCTTAGCTATATCAAAGTCACCGAAGTTAGAATCTACCTTATCGAAGTGAGCAGTTAGTCGAGGATGGTCAGATCTAAATCGAGCTTTGATCTGCCTAATCTGAGTAGCAAGTCCTCTTATAGATCCCTGTGCATCTCCATTAAGCAGTCGCTCCCTTGTCTTATAATAATCAGCAAGTGTATTTTCATCTTGATGTCCTAGTTCAATCTGCTTAACTGTGTCAGCTAGCTGTTCTTCAACTTTACCATACCTATCGTATAGATCAGTGGTCTGCCTAGTGTAAGCATTGACCTTACGTTCAGTAGCTATGGTAGTAGCTTGCTGTACTAAACCAGAAGCAGCATTTAATGCATTGTTAATAGGTGTTAAGTCCCATGAATCTGCACCGATACTAGAGGAATAGTCTGTTGTGATCCCTTGTTTTACCGAAGGAGTATGTTGTACTTCACCTATATCTTTTTTAAGTGACATTAATTAGTTCCCCACTTTAAATGTTTTATTAGTATCGAGCGATCTGTTACCACCTTGGAATCCTGTATTACCTTCTGTCTGCCAGTAGGTTTCAAATGCAGCTTGAAGGTTACGTGACTCTGCAGAATCTCCATTGTTCCATCTCTCATGTACATTACGCATCACTTGGTTCTGATCATACTGAGTGAGAGCAGATAGTAGGATTGCTATCTTTGTATCGAAGTTCTTTTTGTTAGCAGGATTTTTTATATCCACCATAGTGAATAGCTTATTGTACTCACTTAATACAGCTTCAGTAGTCTTACTAACCATACGCTTACGTTCACGATTGTAAGTAGACAGTTCAAATACTTCATTCATTCTATCAGGCTGCAGCCCTAGAGCCTTGCCTATAATGAGAGCACTATCCGTATCATCTAAATCAAACAACGCATTGCCATTCTTATCTGTAGCTTTACGCATACGATACCAGATGGTAGCAGTGTGGAAGTTATTGAAGCTACTGATCACGTCAGTTAATGCAGTGACAGCAAGCTCAGCTTCTACAGGAGTGAAGTCTAAGTCTAAGCTAGGGTTCAAGTACGGGGCTAATTCACCAATAGCAGTGAACATACGTCCACCTGCTGCACCGAATGCACCGAATGCCTTCTTCATCTCAGGCATCTCACCATTACCCATCTCACTTATAGATACAGCTAGGTCTTTAAGACCACCACCTAAGCCTAATCGACCACTACCCTGTAGTACGTCATCAAACATAAGTTCCTGCATCCAACCTATCACGCCATTACGTCTAAGCTCTAGCTCTTCTGCACTCATCTCATAGTCATCACCTTGCATGGCTGAGATACCCTGATCAATTAGTCCTGCTAAAGGTACACCTGCACCTCCATACAACATCAACTGTCCCATCAACACCTTAGACTTCTCAACACCAGTCCACTTACCTGTGCCAATAACTGTAGGCATTAGGTTCTCTACGAACTTAGCATTAATCTGCCAGAACTGTGTAGGTACAGACAGTACACCCTTCTGCCAATGTGCTCGGTTAGCCCTGTGTAGGTTCATAGTCATACGTACACTGTCAGTAGTGATAGCATCAATGTCTTTCTGAGTTGCAATCTTCTTGCCACTCTTAAGCCACTTCTCTCTACTCACTAGCCATGAGTACATACGACCAAAGCTCTCACCTTCACGGAAGAACACAAGTCCTTTATCAGCCGATCTACTAAGAGCACCTGAACTAAGTCCATTGCCTAGTGTGGCTGCTGCATAGTCAGCAGTAGACTTCAAACTCTGTTGTAATCCACTCTTATTGTAATCTGAAACAAGCTTAGCATATTCATCTACGTTCATGCCTGAAGCCTTAGCAATCTTAGCTATAGCTTCTGGGTTCATGTGGCTGTTAATACCTGCACGAAGTCGGAAGACTTGTGGAAGAATACGTGGAGCCATTGTAGGGTGAAGCGATAGTGCTACGGATGCAGACTGTGCCTGTACTAATAACTGTGCAGGGTTAAACCATCCAAGCATAGCATGGAATGCGCCTGCTCTTAGGTTGGCAAAGGGATCTTTAGCCCCAATCTCTAGTGTCCACTTACGTAACTCTCCTCCGATAAGAGGCTTACCTTCCATCCACTCACCGATAGATCGAGTAACAGTACCCCATCTACGCTCAGCTTCTGAAGGTATACGCATCTGATCTTTAATCCAATCTCTACTTCTACGTAGTGCAACCTCTGTCTGAGCAGGGGTACTAGGTAGGAAGTTAGAGTTCATAGGATCTCTAGGATTCTCTAAGAACTTCTTAGCACTCTTTTCCCATGTAGCTTGCATACCCATACGGAAGTTATTAAGAGGCATAGCTGTTGCTATGTGATTAATGTTAGCATCCATAGCCTTGATTGCACTGACACGTACAGGTTCATCACCATTCATACCCATCAACACCTTACGATCATTACGAGATGTACCATACAGTCCACCAAAGGACTTGATTACATCTTGATCTACCTCTGCTACTGGTCGCTCGTCCTTAAACACATACTCCATGTTACCTTCTGGATTCTTAGCTTTCCAGTTATTAACATAAGCACTAGCTTCAGTCTTGTTGTCAAAGAAACGTACAGTCTGATACTCACTAAACTTCTCACCGTTACGTAATACAGGGACAGACTTACGTGCAGCATAGAACACACCTTCCCAGTTACGAGGCACGTAGCCCTTGCTGTATTGCAGCACACGCTTAGGGAACGCACGTATAGCACCTTCAGGTACTAGTGCAGCAGTTAGCTTCCCTACGTCACCACCGAAGTCCACAGGGGCATCTAGGAATACTCTCTTGTATCCACCTTCTTTGAATAACTTGTTAGCTGTAGCTACACCCATAGGTTTCTTGGTTGCTGAATTGTACACAGTACGTGCAGTACCCCATGACTCTGTAGGTTGAGCAGCTAATGTATAGTTAGACTTCTTAGACTTAACAGATACACCTACACCACCTTCAAAGGCACGCCTTGAAGCTAGCTGTTTATTCTTTAGTTCAAACAAGGTATCGAATAGATCTCGTTGTGCATAGTAACTACCAATCTCTTCGTCAGTTAGAGCGATAACTCCCTTCGGAGTTTCGATTCCATCTTTCAACTGACGCATAGTGAATGTCTCACCTATGTCATCGCCTTGTAATAGCACTGCATCTAACTTAGCAGCACTAGCTTTGTTCTTAGGTAGAGCTGTCTTAGCTGCCCGTTGTAGTACGTCAAGGGCATGGCCCTCAGTTAGTCCTACTAACGTAGCTTCATCAACACTACCATTAAATACTTTATTCATCCACACTTCAGGAGAGTTAAGAGTACCTTTGATGTCATCAGCTACTACACTATCTAACTCAGAAGCTTCATCCTTTGTATATCTAATGTAACGCTTAACACCTATGTTAGCATCATCTACTCGTACAACAGCACTCACTGTGAATCCAAACTCATCACTAGCTACAATCTCTGCTTCACTTACTGCTCTATCCTTACCATACAATCGCTTAAGATCTTCTGCGAATGCACCTTTAGCTTTGGATTGAATGTTAGCTTCTACATCTGGACGGAAGATATGACGCAATGGTACATCTTCTAGTTCACCTAGAATAGATTGTGTTTGTAATCTCAAACCTGTTACAGTGTTAACAGTCTCAGCTGCAATACCATCGGTAGCTTCAGGTACATAAGACTCCCACTTAAATGGAGAAGTGTTTAATGCTGCTACTTCCTGTGTAGTATTAGTAGCCTCTAATGTTTCATCTCCACCTTTCAATGCTGTGTTGTTTAGTCTACCTGCTTCATTATAGTTATTAACATTGCGAGTAGTCTTAACTACACTGCCAGACTTAGCTAGCTTTAGGAATGGATAGGCTACAGCTGCGATGTCAACAGTATCTAAGAAGAGATCTAACTTACGTCCATCCTCTCCCATAACTAATCGCATCATCTCACGTACAGCTTTACCTTCATCTCCATCTACTTTCTCTAATAGACCTGCGAATATAATAGGAAGCTTTGTGATCTTATCTTCCCAAGGCATACGCTGATAGTTGTTAATCATAGTCTTAGTGTTACTAATAACATTAAGTCCAGTAATATCAACCGTATCAATTAGGTTAGCGAATGGAACAAACATCTGTGCGCCACGAAGGAAGGCTTCAAATCCACCTTGAGACTCCATAGCTTGACGTGCAATCTCAGAAGCCCATTCAACTTCAATCGCTCGCTTCTCTACGAATGTAGGGGCCAAGCTAATTGCATGTACATAGTGAGTGATAGCTGGTGCATTAGCTGGCTCAGCTGCCAATCCCTGCACTGCCATAGCTACATCTTCTATCTCTTCTTCAGGAGTATCATCAGTCAAGGAGGATACAATAGCACCACCTAAGCCTGTCAATGACTGCTGCTTAAGCATGTCAAGCATTACCTGCTTGTTACCAATGGCTATACTTTCCATAGTCTCAGAGAATCTAGGCATGTCTCCACCTGTAAACTCAGATAACTTAGCCTTAGCTGCAGTGATATACCTGCCGTCATTAGTGTCAGTGTAACTAGGACTACCTGTGAAGTCCATCTCCTCTAACAGAGGATTAGGTTTAGCTTCTACAGGCTCTTCAAATGGATGTAGTTCTCGAAGATCAATACCTTGTTGTCTCATTAATCATTCCACTCCTTCCAAGCTTTATATCCACCCGCAATTAGGTCTACACCTTTACTGATTACGTCTATAGTTCCAGTTGCAATAGTTCCTGCATTGTCTGCCTGTTGAGCAAAGATGGAAGATCGTTGTGCTGCTAAGTTAGCCCGTGATCTCATATCAGCTGCACTCTGTCCTAGCATAGACATAGATGTACCATAGTCAGCAGCTTCTTGATTGAACTTAGAAGCTAAGTCTGCACTTGCTTGCATCCTATTACCGAATGCCATTTGTGAAGTGTACTGAGATCTAACATCTCCCTTAGTAGCTGCCTTAGCACTACCAGACATACCCCTACTGAACGACTGAGCTTCGATGTCAGCCGTAGCTATACGAGCTGCCTTCATCTGCTTACGTCTGTTCTGTGCATTCTGAGCAAGAGTCATTTGATGCTGTTCATCTTGAGCAGCCCTAGCTGCAGCAGCTTGCTGCTCTGCTAAACCACCTGCAGTAGCACGATCCAACTTCTCCTGAGCATTTGCATCTACTTGAAGATTGTAACTCTGGTATGCAGCATCAATACTTAAAGCCTTACCTCCTGCAGATACTAAACCTCCTACTGTTTCGCCTAAATCACCACTCATATATTAGCTCCCGCTTCAACTGGTATTCCCCATGCTACCAACTGGAAATCTTTACCTGTACTAGATTTAAACATAAACCTTACAGCTTTACCTTTACCTCTGATCTTAGTCTTAGTAGATATGATCTCGTATCCTGCGTCAGCTGTATCATTTGAGTCAGATGGCACATACAATCTACCTAGTCTATATATCTCTTGTTCCTTACCATACTTACCTGTGTTACTTGACGTACTGAATGCCCATCTAGTCTGTAGTATACAGCTAGAGGCTTCTTTATATGCTACTGCTCCATTACCTAAGTCTGTGAATCCGTTCTCTGTTCGATTGAAGTGAGCGTAGATATGAGGAACTGACTTGTCTCTGAACACATCATCGAATGTAATGTCACCTGATTCAATAAAAGAAATATAATCTACTCCTCCTGAGATAGGAGTGTCCCAGTCCACGAAGTCAGTAGAGTTATATAAAGATATAGTCCAATCGAAGTTAGATCCATTAGGAACTAAAGTTATATACTTGTGTGCTATCTGTGTGTGAGAGGCTACCGTAGCTGTAGCTACAACTGTGTCTGCCCCTACTATTACAGGGTTAGTGTCTCCTCCTGCTATAACAGGGCGTGTATCATCAATACTTGTAGTTGGTAGAGTAGGCAAGAAGCCTGCTACAGATGGATGCAGCACCTCACTAGACAATGTATGCTTAGTCCAAGCCCCAGTCTTAGTATTCAATACTAACTCTTTGTTATATCTATGCTTACTGTTAGTAGTAAGAACGTATCTATCATAGTCACCAAGTAACCATCTAGCTTTACCTTCATACTTATCATAATACCCTACAGCACTCACCTTAGAATATGTAGGGATTGATCTATAAAAAGATTGGATGGTGGATTTAATTATATTAGAAGCTGATACTCTACCAGACTGTGGATCTGTAGATAAAAGAGTTACGCCACTCTCTGCCAAATAGATTAACCCTTCTTCGGAGTAAAGGATACTTGCAGATCCTAATGCAGCTACATCAGTAATCTGTTTAGTCACGTAGCTATCAGCTGCGAACTCACCCTCACCACCGTAGATCTCCCATACACCATTAGTAGAAAACACTAATAGTCTACCTTGGAGTTCCTTCATTGCAATGATACTACCTGCACCTGCTAGCTTTAAGTAACCACCGTCAGTAGCTACAAGTTCGCTATCATTCTCATCTGTAGGATCTGCATCTTGATAGCACTGGCTTAGATCTTCTGTGTTAGATACTAACTTAGAGAACAACACCATAGCTGTTAGATTAGGAGACTTAATATCACCGCCAGTAGTAGCACTATCCAATCCTGCATAGAACAGTCGTCCTGCATAAGGAGCAACAACACTGAAGTTGTTGGAATCTACGTCTGCAGGTAAGGTAATTGGATTAGCTAGAGTATCCCTGCTGCCTCCACGATCCCTTGCGTCTATTATGTAAGTTCCTTGAGGAGCTTCGCTGTTAGGTAGTGTGTCTTTTACAGGAAGTAATGTGGCATCTAGTGCACCTGCAGTAGTATATATAGAATATGGAACATCAGCTAAGCTAGGATATACAGCCTTAGCTGTGAACACAGCATCAATTTCTACCTGAGTCCAACCTCTATTATATAGATTATATTTATGAGTATCAGTTAGAGTGGTAGGTCTATCTCTAACATCTACATTTTCATATACTCCAAACCTATCTCGTATATTGATAGGAAGAACTGCTACAGTTAACGCAGAGCCAGTCCAGTTTAATCGGTAGGTGTTAGGTAGTGACTTAGCAGTTACGATCAAGTGTCCATCTAGTGCAGCGTAGGACAGAGGAGTCTCACCATTGAACCCACCCATAGTTGCATTCATATCTAATGTGTATAGTATGGCAGCGGAAGGAGAAGCTTCATTGAGGTTAGTGACAAACAATTTAGATTTGATCTGAATCAAACCTAATGTAATAGAAGCATCGTTGTTAACTCTATCCCATAGAAAGGTAGTCAGTTCTGCTTGTCGCATCTCAATCTCTGATAATCCAGTAGACGTGACTGTATAACCAGACTCATAATCCATTCCATACCTGCGTCTTGATACGCCTGTATCTTCTAGGACTATGTTATCTACATCTCTGAATGCATCTTTAGGAAACTTAAAGGCACTACTCTCTGTATGTAGCCCCTTAGAGAAGTCCTGAAATACTATTTCGCTTCTTGTACGAGGCATTACTTACCCCCAGTTTTTCCTGACTTTACTTCCTTACGGATACGGTACAGGTCAATAGCATTATTAGCTCTGACTCTATCAGTCCATAGTCCAGTGAGTTCTTCTGGAACCTGACCGCCACCTTCGTAGAAGATCTCGATCATACTTCCCATAGTACCTGCTGATCTGAACTTTAATTCTTTTTTATTTTCTGCTAGCTCTGCCATAATTAGGAATCTCCAATGCGTTATTAACTGTGTAGCTATTGCCTACCATTCGTCTGGTCTGCCTAGCTGCTTTCTGTTCTTCTTTCTGGTTAGCTTCCTGATTAAGCGTAACACTAGCTGTACTAATTAACTCTGACAATAATAGAGGGAATGCCTCTACTGGTAGGTCGGGTATAAATTCATCAGTGGAAGACCACACAGGCTCTCGTATAACTATCAACTGAGTTTTAGATTGCTGTAGGTTAGACTCTTCACTTGAATCAAAACTATCAAAGGCCAACCATTCTTCATCGAATGAAGTGTAATATGTAGGTGGCTTATCGTTATAGACAGGATACTGTACTCCTGATGGATCAGTACATAGGACAACATTAGTCTTAGTTGTATCTAATAGGTTCTGAGTAGCTAGGAAATCATCCTTATGTTTATACTTCATCTCTTTATAGATAGGCTTAGTTCCGCCAATCTCAATGCAGTTGTATCGTACACTCTCCACTCTGCGTACAGCTTCAGGTAGTCGCAAGTAGTTAGGGTAGTCAACGCTAGATGTAGCTTGAGCTAGTGCACTTAGGTGGGGCCAGTTATGTTTAGATATAATCTCGTAGTATACATCTTCTGCTAAAGAAGCTATATCCAAACTCTCATCTGTCTCTCCAATAGTAGAAATGCTGTCAACATTTAATGCGACAGCAGTCTTTTGTACTAACTTCAATAGATTATATTTAGGCATATTAAGATCCCACCATTCCCATTGCAAATAAATAGTATGTGAATATCTCTACTGTACCTGCTACACCTAAATTACCATTAACTGCAATCACTAACTTATCACCAGTGTCCATCATAATGTCTGCATGAATTGCAGTAGATGCTCGTACAGAGCTGTTAGCACTCATTCTAATTTCAGAGTGAGGGATGATTTCATTGGTACCTTCACTAGCATCGTAATGATAGAGTGCACAAGCTACTGGGTGAGAGGTACTGCCACCTGTTTCCTTACCTACACTTAAGGTAGCAGCTATGTGGAAGTGTCTAGTTAGAGTACCTATATAAGTAAGAGATCCATCTGTATTAGACTGCATCTCTGGATGTGTACCTGCAGTAGCAGAGAAGTCTGTTCGTGTTAGCTCATCAACTCGTACCCATCTACCGTTACTGTAAGTAACACTTATTGGAGTTGTAGTTTTTATATTATAAGATGAGCCATGTATTGTAGGATGCTGCCATGTATCATTACCTGCACCGTCAGCTACTAACATTTCCTTAGCTGAGGCTGTAGGTAGTCCTGTGACAGTCTTAGTCCATGTACCTTGACCTGCACCATCTGCAATGTAAGCTGTGCCTGTGGCAGCAGTACCTACACCTTGAATGGCAGGAGTCCAATAGCCTACACCTACGTTATTTTTAACATACGTAGTGTTATTAGAAGCAGCAATAAAACCTTTAGGCTCATGTATATTGGGATCAGGTATATCTTTGTGTTCAATGTTTGCCATTTAGATCTCCAAAGAAAAGAAGGGGCATTGCTGCCCCCATGCATATCTTAGGCTAAGATATATTCAACAAGGACTTGCGCCTTGCCTGCGGTTGAATTGCCTGCTGTGTTAGCAACAATCAACTCACCTGCAGCAGCACCGATAGACTTACCTACCAATGCGCCTGCACCAACTACAACACCAACTACTGAAGCAGTAGCAGCAGCAGCTAGACCGTCAACATCAATGTCAGTGCCATCAGACTGCTCTAAACCTACATTCAATGTAGGAGTAGTGCCGTTGAAAGCAGTGATAATGCGAACCTTAGCTGATACGATGACTGAGTTAGCGGGCAAAGAAAACTCTAAGCCTGTAGCACCACCAACTGGTAGGTCATCATAATTAAAAGTCCAAGTAGCAGTTTTGACAGGAGTGCTTGAACCGAACTCACCGCCATACTTGCTTTGAACAGAACGTGGGCCGTATGGAGCTGTTACGTTACGACCTGAACTATTTTCTAAACTCATGTTCTATCTCCTTATACGAAATCAGTAGATGAAGTAATGATAGTAGCTAGAGTATCCAAACGCTGAGCACCAAAGCCATAGCGAGTAGTTACCTGATACTTATCTTTACGTTCTTCATTGTCGCGCCATCCAGATACAGATGGTTGACGACGCATGGCATGCATGATTGGAACTGATTGTTCGTCAGCAACAGACATGAATACGTTAGCAACATCACCTGCTACAGATGCTTTAGTAGTGCCATCCCAGTCTTTCAATGCACCTTCAACACCTACTGTAGGAAGTAAGTTAGAAGTGTAGATGTCAAAACCAAAGATGTTAGCAACGAACTTGTGATCCTGTGCGAAACCTTCAGTGATGATACCAGAGAACTGAGGGTTGTTAGACACCCACTGAGTACCCATCAATCCGTTCAAGCACATTTCAACAATAGGATCTACGATTGCAATACGACCTGCTTGACGTACTTTAGCTTTATCAAAGGAATACTTCATATAGCGGAAGTCATCCAAGCCCATAGTGCGGTTAGCACCTGAGGCTGTCAATCGGTGCATAGCACCATTAACTAGGTTAGAGCCATTGGAAGTTTGTACTGAGTTACAAGTAGCTAGGAACTTAGTCTCAAACTCTTCTGCAATAGCGCGTGCGCTTTCAGCTGCACGACCTGCCATCAACTGATTAACTAGATAGCCATCTTCTTTGAGGTCATCTGAAACTGACCATGCATCACCAACTTGTTCAGTGATAGTCAGATTCACACGGCCTGTATCAATAGGACGGAAGTCTAATGGAACACCTTCGGCTGCATCTTGCAAAGTTACAGTACCGATGGTAGGGATAAGCAGTTCTTTACCGCTTGCGAATTCAGACACGTTACGTGTGAATCCTTGTGGTAGCATAATCTCAGGTAGATTCTCAACGATGAAGTTGGAATACTGTTCCTGCATAATTGCTACAGAGCTGTTGTCAATAACTTGACTCATAATTTATTTCTCCGTTTAATTCGACAAAGGTCGAGCGCGTGCCCATCCTTCTTGTAAGCTTCCACCTAGTAACAAGGGGTTCCTTGCCTTGGCTTGGCCTTCAATCAGAGTAGACGTGTTTAATGAACTTGATGTTTTAGGCATAGTCGTAGCTTGTGCTCCGAAAGATGCCATAACGAGTTTAGGATTTGTTTGAGCTAAGCCATTGAAGTCAGTAATAGACATACCAAGTTCTGCAGCCTTACCTATAAACATTTCCTCAGCTTTATCTCCAAACTTCTTAGATAAAGATTCGATTACAAGGGCACCATTAGCTTTCATCTTACTCTCTTGTTCCTTTTTAGAGAGTGACTTAGCCACTAGTCCTTCAATCGTCTGCTCATCAAGATTCATTTCAGATGGTCTATTCTGATTTGATTCTTTCTGGGCTATTGCTTGCAACGCTTCTTCTAACTTTGCTATTCGAGCTAACTCTGCAGTCATTTGGGCCTCCTTATCAGCGTGTGCCTTCGCTTCTTGTTCTAACTTTGCGATATGTGCTTCCTTATCTGGCATTGACTTAAGCGCAGCTTCGACTGAAGCGTACTTTTGTCTACCATCCTCACTTACTATGCCCTTAAGAAGGTCTTCAAAAGGAGTAACCTCTGGATTAGTGGACGGAGTTTCTGTTGTACCTTTAAATATTGTTTCGTCTTTAACTTGGTCAGTCATAGACACCTCTCTTGATTAATAATGTATTGATTATATCATACTATTTAGTAAATGTCAATCTTTATTTACAGATGGAGTAATAATTAATTGAATTTCCTTTAGTATTCGTTGTGTTGCTATGTAATCTGCTTGTAAATAACCCCAACTAGGGGAATCATAGTTGCTTAACTTGAGTTGATTCGCTGCACTGGCATCTAATTTCCTTTGCAACGTAGCTCTCAATCGTGTTAGCGTAGGCAGAGCAGCTACTAATTCCTTTCGCTGCTCGTCTGTCATATCGTCTGTACGCCAAGACATATCCCATTTGTAATTACTCATTACATTGTATTCGGCATTTGCTGACCTTCAACTGCAAGGTCTTCTGTGGCTTGTTGTACCATACGCTGTGTATCTTGTTCTTCAAACACACCTGCATTCTCCTTGAATAAGCTGTATCTACTCAGACCCATTACATCTTCTAACATCATAGCTAATGCTAATGGACTACGGTGAGCCTTAGTCTCTGCCCACATAGAAGTGTTAGATAGTTGTGTTAGGTTCTGAACCAACTGTGCTTGTGCTGCGAAGTGTCGTGCACCAATAGGACGTAGCTTACCTACTGCTGTCAAGTCTTCTTTAGTAATACTTAGGAACTCAACTACACCTTGATCATCATCAGCAACACGTATAATATCTGTACTGTTTAAGTTTCTTCGTGCTAGTTCTACGAATGCATTCATTGCAGGTTCAAGTATATTGATCTCGAAGTTAGAAGTCTTCTCTTGGAAGATACGTCCTGCTGCATTCTGTAGGCTCTGTACTTCAAAGGCAGTCTTCTCACCTGCTGTACGTATACCCATAGCTTCTCTAGGTGCACCTGCAAACTCTTCCATACGAGACTCTAGTCGATTAATATCCATCTCTGCATTTAAGCCTGCTGATTGAATGTTAAGTAGACTTACATCTGCTTGCTCATCCATAAGGATCTTCTCTAATGGCCCCCACTTAAAGTTCTCAACTTGCCCTTTGACTAGCATAGGAGGGAATGCAGTTAAGTCCATAAGGTCAGCCTTAAGGTTCTCAAGGTGATCCATACGATACTGTAGTCCTACGATGTTAGCTAGTGGACTCATTGCATATAGATTATCTGGACGTGTTCTCCAACCTACATGGAACTTATAGCCATTACCTAACCAACTAGGGTTACGCTCTTTACGTAGGATGTGCTGTCGATCCATAACTGTAATGATGTGGTTCTGCAGGAACTCTCCTGTCTCTGGATCATATAGATCACCTTCAAGTTCTAGGATCTCTACCATGCCAGATTCAAAGTAAGCTTGAATATCACCTAGTCCATCATTAAAGAAGCCCTGTGCCTTATCAGCGTCTTCTACTCTAGCTGTCTTGAATGATCCACGTACAGCCTTAGCTTTTTTAATGGCTTCTTCTGAATACTTTAACTCAGGCTTATTACGCAAGTCCCACTCAAGTTCACCTATACTCTTAACGTAACGAGTGATCTTAGGAGTGTGTGCAAAGTCTACTGCAGTAGGGTTGAATACAATATCGTAAGGAGAGATACGTATTAGCTTAGGGCCAATGTACATGACAGTCTCTTCACCAGTATCATCGTCTACCATAGACTCGTTAACCCATTCTACATCTACGAATGCATTACCAGTGTCAATGTAATCATACACTAGTTGACTAACTGTATTACGTAGTCCACTCATGCGTGCCTTGTTAGCAGCATAAGACTCGATAGCTCTACGCTTAGTCTTGTGATTACTATCTTGATCGTGTGCTTCCCAACGTAACCAGAAGTCATTAGGGAATAGTGCAGACAAGTAGTTAGCATGTAGGTTGTCTCTGATCTGAGTTAGCTTAGGCAACGTAGTGCTGTTCTTCCAAGGAAGAGTTGAGTTAGTAGTAGTCTTGGTGCTAGTTGCAAACAAGTAATCACGTACTTCTTTATTCTCTTCTATCCATCCTTTTCTTTGTGTATTCCACGTTGTATACAAGTCAGCTATGTTCTTAGCTAACGGTGTTGTTTCAGATAGTGCTTTTAGTTCCGCTACTCTTCCAGTCATTAGTGTCCTACCCCGCCCCATTTAGAATTAAAGACAACTACATTGTCCTCTTGATTGAACCTAGAACTCATAGGTGGTCTAGCCACTTCAACTACAGATGCAAGCGCATCCTTTACGTCATCATGCTGTGGTCTAGCTAACATAAGTTCTTCTTCTAATACAGGAGTGTGACCTCCTTGGAAATGCCATACTGCACCGTTCTCGTATCTAGGTTCTAACACGGCAGCTATACGCTCCGCTTTGTTTCCTTCATGTCTGGATGGAGAGTGTGTCTCAATAGATAACATCATTCCTTCCATCCTCATTCTATCTTTTAAATCTTTTGCAATCATACCCTGCGCTCCGTTCACTTCTGCTCGGAGTTTCCTGAAGTTCCATCTCGAATGGAGGTCAGCAATCTTTTCATATAGAGTTTGAATCTTGTCAGTTTTAAATCTATCAATATCCAATATGTAAATATTATTATCACTATCCACACCGATAACCACAATAGCCGTGAAGTCAGATCTTTTATTAAGCGTGAAAGCGAAGTCGATAGATGCGTAAACATTTAAGTTGTTCCCCTTGAATTTCCAACTACCAAATGATTTTGAAAGAAACTTCACATCATAATATTGGAAGTTTGAATAGGTTAATCTCTGACTATCTGCATGGTTAGTCTCTTGATAATACTGTGCAAAGAACTGAGTCTTGTCTAAATACTTAGCCTTCTTACGGGCAAGTTCCTTAGCGTTAAACCCGTACAACTTGCCATCAGCTCTGGCCTCTCTAGGCCATAAGAACACACCATCTTCTTCTACTACTTCTATCTTAAACTCGTATACATTACGCTCACCTACAACATCATCATTGTCGTCTAGGATAGGTTCTACCATATCCCTTAGGTCTGTGTATAGATCTGCAGGATGATACTTAGTTCCTACTACAATAGATCTACTACCTGTAGTTTCAATGGAGGCTAGCTGTGAATATCGTGCACGTACATCAGCTCGTCCTGTCTCAGTGTATGCGTTGTTAGGTTCTACCATGTCATCTAGCCACATATAATTAGCATGGAATCCAGTGATAGAACCAGTAAGACCTACAGCCTTGATGGATGGATCTCGTACTAGCTCGTCCTTACGTGAAGGATGGTCTACTAATATCTGATCGTTAGTCCACTTGGCTCTCTTCTTCACATCTCTATGGATCATAGTAGGCCAATACTTTGAATAGATTGGAGACTCCATCATATCCTTTATTGCTCGGAGCTGTGCTTCCGCTAGAGCTGCAGTAGAAGAGATGTATAGGTGTGTACTGGTTGGATCCCTAGTCAACGCCCAGAGGCAAGCCACAGCCGCCTGATGGCTCTTCTGATGGTCACGTGGCATTAGCACCGCTAGGTTCTCTACCTCCCCTATGATTGCTTCCTGCATCTTATCATATACATCTAAATGTACTTGACCATATATACGCTTAGGATTAATTAACTTAGCGAAGGACTTGAGATCAGCCTCCGCTAGTTCCTTAACCTTATGTGCGATAGCCATTACTGGACAATCCTAGCATAGTCATCTTCAGAGTCCTTGTGTACCTGTGCTTGGAACTTACGTTCGTCCTCAATAGATTGCTTACTAGGACGACCACGCTTAGTTCCTGCCCATCCTTTATCTGCAATGTACTTGACAGCTATCTTGTCTCCATCCAATGCTAAAGCCTTCATCTGCTTCATAGCCTTGCTTCGCATCTTAAGTTCCAACTCACTACGCCATTCATCTACATGAAGTCGTAGACGATTGGAGTTACAGATGGCTTGCCAATGCTTCCATCCTGCAAGATACTTAGTTGCAAACTCATACTCATGGATGTCTTCCATCTCTAGGTACATCTTCTTTAAAGAGATTAAGGTAACTCCATCCACTACTTTATCTTCGTCCCCAAGAGTGAAGACAGGATTACCTTTACCTGTCCACATCTCACGGAATAAACTCTGAGTAACATAGTTACCATTGTCACCTATAAATCCTTCTTTATTCATTATTTTTTCCTTCTGAAAAAGTTCTTAATTTTACCGCCAAGACTCTGCTTCTTAGGTGTAGTTTTTTTAGGAGTAGTCTTCTTGTTAGCCTTCATCTTATTAAGTCTATCTTTATTAGATACCTGCTTAGCCGTTGGCTTAGGCTTAGGCTTGGGAGCTTCCTTCTTAGGCGTGGTCTTCTTGTCAGCCTTCATCTTATCAAGTCTAGCCTTATTAGACAGTTGCTTAGCTGTAGGCTTCGGAGCTGGCTTAGGAGCTGGCTTCGGAGTAGTCTTGGGAACTTCCTTCTTAGGAGTAGTCTTCTTATCAGCCTTCATTTTATCAAGCCTAGATTTATTCTCTTTCTGTTTGTCTGTAGGTTTAGGAGCTTCCTTCTTGGGAGCTTCCTTCTTAGGCGTAGTCTTAGGAGTTGCAGGTGATGTAAATCTAGGTGGTGTAGTTCCCTTGGGTGCTTCCTTCTTAGGTGTAGTAGGCTTAACAGGTGCAGGTGTAGCAGCAGGTGCAGGAGTAACTTTAGGTATTGTAAATCCCATTGCTGACTTAGCAGGTGCAGGAGTAACTGTAGGCTTAAGTAAGAAGCTTGGAGTAGTAGGTTTCTTAGGAGTAGTCTTAGGCTCTAATCCCTTATCTACTGGTTTCTTAGTAGGTGTCTTAGGAACTACAGGCTTAACTGGATTCTTACGAACACCATCCCCTGCCTTAAATGGAGGTGGCTTAGGAGTAAGGGAGTTAATAGCCCCCTTTACACCGCCTCCAACCATTTCCTCAAAGCTCTTTATCTTAGGGATAGCAGGAGCCTTCTTACCACCTTCTCTTTTAAGTGGGCCTGTTCCTCGTTTAACCCCAGTATCCTTCTCTATGTTTTTAGTCACTATCTCCATAGCATCAGTGTAGCTTTTGGTAGGTTTAGGAGGGGTTGCAAAGTTATTACTACCGCCACCTTTACCTTGCCCTGCTGCCCTAGATGCATTGAATGCAGCATTGCCTTCGCCTTTTATCTTATCTAATTCTTTCTTATCTGAAGCTAACTTAGCATCAGTCTTCGCAAAGTCTTTCTTCATTTGCTTTGCAATATCGTCACCTATAATTGGTATACGAGAGATTAAAGCAGAAGCTAATCCTCTGCCTACTTTATCCATGATAGAAGGCTTGCCTTTGTCAGATAGAGTCCTAGCCTTTACTGGATGAGATAGCTCAGTGAATGAATTACTCCGTCCACCTTTACCTTCTTGGTTAGCTCTACCTGAAGCTATTTGACTTGCTGCATCGCTTTCGTGATCCTTAACTGTATTACCAGAAGAAACTCTCCTTGCCTTAGCCCCTTTAATTGTAGACGATGCTCTATCTACAAATCCATAAGGAGTTTTATTATCTGGGCCTTTACCAGACTTACCTTCTGCAGCTGCTCTGCCTGTAGTAATTTGAGCAGCAAAGTCCCTGTTATGTGCTTCTCTAGTATTACCTGAGGATACAGTAGGAGCACCATCTCCGCGAGGAGATACTGGATCATTCTTCTTAGGCGGTGGTGTCTTAGGCTTTGGATCCTTAGGAGTGACAGACTTAGGAGGTTCTTTCTTCGGCTTAGTTGCTGCCGTTATGTGACCTTCAGATGAGCCTGAAAGAGTCGCACTTAAATCTTGAGCGTTAGAGTCAAACGACTTTCCTTCGTATAGATCCATTGCTTCTTTAACTAGTTTCTGTTTCAAGCTCATCTGTTATCTCCTATTTCTTTCTGTCTTTCATTGCTGCAAATCCACGCGCCATACCACGAGTATAACGGATAGGCTTCTTAGTAGATTTAGTAGGGGCTTTACGGTTAGTCTTAGTAGCCTTCGGTGGTGCTCCCTTAGTAGGCTTCTTTGCTGCTCCGCTAGTAGGCTTTAGTAGTTTCTGCTTAGACTTCAGTTTAGCTTTAGCTTCCCGTTTCTTAGCAATACTATCACCTATAGATTTACTCTTAGCCTTAGGTGCTTCCTTCTTAGCCTTTGGTTTTACTGAAGCTGAAGGAGTAGGGCCATCTGCTGAGGACTTTTTAGATGTAGCAGCCTTAACACTTTTGCCCATACGTTCATTAAACTTCTTCCCCATAGATTCAGACTTAGCTTTTTTCTTTCCATCAGTGACAGCGGAGTCTGGAAGTTTTTGCATTCCTCCCTTTGCTCCCTTAACTGCTGCACGAGTACCGACTTTCTTACCCCCTGCACGCTCTGCCATTAGTTTATCTGAAGCAGCCTTCTTATCCTTATTAACAGACATCGGTCGCTCTTGAGGTTTAGCATCTTTCTTTCGCATTGCCTTCCTCTTGCCTCTAGCTGCTTCTCTAGCTTCTGCTCGCCTGTCGCTAGGAGCAGGCTTAGGGCCAGAAGACGGTGTGGCCTTACCACTGGTAGGTTTAGCTCGTCCCTTCACCAT
>ENA-UOYD01000157-UOYD01000157.1-marine-metagenome-genome-assembly--contig:-NODE-157-length-18298-cov-3.334998_pt1 | contig 18298 bp, 6 predicted proteins | sample MGYA00238169_ERZ767097 | MGnify/ENA primary metagenome ERZ767097 (study PRJEB28937, sample SAMN06267346) | marine metagenome | isolation source: Columbia River Estuary | place: USA:Columbia River Estuary... | reverse complement strand
CAAATACACCTTTTTATACTACCTCTCCTTCTTTACAGGTAGGCAGCTATTTTTCTGCTACTGTAGCTGGAGCTATACCATTCAATGGTAATAGATATTGGTACGCTAATTACTCTACGTTAGGTAATGCTGGTACTGCTTATCAGATAGATGAATATGGTATTGTAATAGCCACTGGCCCTGTTGTATATACTTATGTTGAGGGAACACCTCCAACAGCGCCTTCAAACCTTACAATTTCAGTTGATGGTGGTAACCTAACTGTTAAAGGATTTAGATTAAATTGGAATGGTTCAACCGATAATGTTGCTGTAACAGGATATCAAGTGTGGGTACATCCAACAGAGAATTTTGGTAACTACTATCTTGCAACTAATACTTTAGGGGTAGGGGATTTGACAACAGTTGTTATGGTCGATCAATGTGATATGGGACAAGGTATTACCTACTTTAAAGTAAGGGCATTTGATGCCGCAGGTAATTTCTCCGCATTTAGTAATATAGTGTCAGGCTATGGTGATGGATGTGCATAATAATAATAATAATAATTTAGATTATGACTAATATAAAAACAAGGGCTCTTCTTTATAGCAAGGGCCCAAAAGTTAAACAATATCAAGGTGGAGGCTATTTTAATAGTGGGATCTACGCTCCTGAAGAGAAAGAATTATTCCCTAATATACAGAAACCTGGAGTACTTAATTCACCTATAGTAGGTAACCCTAGTACAGACTATTTCTCTAAAGCACAGGAAAATTTAAAAGGTTATAAACAGCCTGACCTTACTCCTAAACCATTAACTAACGTGAAACCTGCTGGCTATGCTTTAAATAAGGCTGCGGATATTGCTGTGAAAACTCCGGAGATAGATTTATCTAAACCTGTAGCACCGCCTGCGCAACCTGGAGTAGACCCTAGTTCTTTAGTGAATAGCGGAACTCAAATAGTTGGTGCCCTAGGTAAGAATGCTAGTGCAGGAACAGCAGGAGCAATTGGAGCAGCGGCTAATGTGGCTGGAGATTTATTTGCAAAGATTGGGGATGATAATGATGCAACAACCTATACTAATGCAGAGAAGGTGGCTACTGTTAGTTCAGCTACTTTAAAAGGAGCTGGAATTGGGGCAAGTATTGGTACTATGATTTTTCCAGGTGTTGGTACTATTTTAGGTGGTATAGCTGGAGCAATAGGTGGAGTTGTAGCTGGATTATTCGGAAAAGGGAAAAAAAAGAAAGCAGCAGCCAAAGCTAAGAATACACAGAGTGTTAAAATAGCGGCACAATTAAATGCTAGAAATAGACAAAATCTTACTAAACAGGATGCCGAGCTCTCACAAGGGGTTTCTACTACTGGGCAGCAAACTCCTGAAGTTGTAGGTTATAATAGAGAAGGTGGTACATTCCACTGGACATTACCTACTGGTGAAACTATAAATGTAGTTAAAAGAGCACCGGTTGTTGTAAAAAAGTTTAAGCGTGGAGGTAAGGTAAAAGATACAGAAAATATCATTCCTAACGGTGTCCTTCACGAAGAAAAAAATCAGTTAGGAGATAAAGGAATGCCTGTAGTTAAATGTAGAAATAACTCTTGTAGCAAGCAGTACGAGATAGAAAGAGATGAGATGATTCTTACTTTCAATACTACTAAAGAAATAGAAAGATTAGCTAAAGGAAAAAAGTTTGCTGAATTAGGTGAGTATGTTAAAAAACAAGTATTACAAAATACACACTCATTCACAAATAAATTCGTAGATTTGAATAATTATAAAGGAACAAATGAAACTATACACTCTTAATATAAAGGATAAGCTATTTAAAGTAGGTGTAATATCTGACCCTGCTATTATGAAGAAAGGACTTTCTGGGAAACCTAAATTAGGTAGTAACAAAGGTCTTCTTTTCGATTTTGGTCAGGAACAAACTGTTACCATGAATATGGAAGGAATGAACTACCCATTAGATATGATATTTATCAACATGAGCCGCGAGGTTATTGCTGTTAGATCTTTACGTCCTGGAAGTTATTAGACCACCGTTAAAGATGCTAGATTTGTATTAGAGGTAAATAAAGGTATGGGAGACGGCCTTATGGGTGAGAAGATAGAATGTACTGCAGAATTAGCGGAAGCTGTCGGGATGGTTCCATGTAACAAAAATAATCACGAGAAAGAAGAGACAAAATCAGAAGAGAAAAAAGAGGAAAAGGAAGAAGAAAAAGAGATCTCAAAAGGCTTCAATATTATTGTTAGAGTATCCACAAACCCTACTAGACAGGAGGAACTTTTTAAGAATGGAGGGGCCTTTAAGATTTATGAGCAGGATGTAAAGGCAAAGAAAGATGCTATGCAGGTGTTGGATGATACCGGCAAAGTGCTTATGAATATTAAAGGAGGAGAGAGAATATTTTCTATTGAGCATACAGAGCAGATTGTAGCTCTATCAAAGAAAGTTGATAAAGGTGAAGCTAAACCAGAAGAACTAGGTGAGTTGATGAATATGATACTTGAGAAGCAAAATACACAGGAACCCCAATACGTCGAAGATTAATACCTATGGATATTAACAAATCTAAATATAAAAGCTTACAAGCAAAAGTGTATAATAGTAAGAAGTCTGTCTATAATTTTGATCAGACTATTAGTAATCTTATGAATTCACTACTTCCAAGACAATCTCAGGGGGAGGGTAAAAATACCCAAGAATCTCCTGACTACTCAAATCAACTAAATGAACTGAATGCTAAGCTAAGCGAGAGTGAAAAAAGAAATCAACAGACTGGGGAAGCATATAGAAAGCAAGTAGATCAACTTAGTGATAAGGTGCAATCAGGTGACGAGCAAAATTTAGAACTTAGTAATAGTCTTAAGAAAGCTATAGAGAGAATATATGCTGACAAGAACAGACAAGCTGCTGCAGCTAAGCAGGGAAATAATCCCTCACAGAGCGCAGAACAACAAGGAGAACAATCAGAGCAATCAGAATACGGGCAGTCATTAGAGGCCTTAGCTACACCTTCTGTTACAGTAGAACCTGAAGAGGCAGAAGCAACTACCGAGGAATCTACTGCAGCTAAAGTAGCTAAACAGACTGTAGCAATAGGAGATTACTTTAAAGTAGGAAAATATAAATATAGAGTTACTAATACATTTGGTATAAGAGAAGGAGCTAATACAGTTGCTGGTCGCGAAGGAAAACATTCTGGCGGTATGGATCTTGTAGGATATGATGAGGAAGGGAATAAAGCAAATATGCCAATATCTCTTACAGATGGTAAAATAGTTAGTATAATCAGAGATGGAGACGGAAGTGTTATGGATCCTACTAAAGGAGCTGCAGGTGGATATACTATGAGAGTATTAATGGGGGATGGTAAAATTATGACATATATGCACTTAGGTGAAGATGTATGGAAAAATAAAGCTAACTTAATGAATAAGACTATTAAGCGAGGTGATTTACTCTATGAAGGAGATTATTCAATAGGATCAGGATCCCAAACAGCGCCTCACATAAAGGTTAGAGTATCTTCTCTAGAGAACGGAAAAATCGCTAAGGATCACACATTAGAAGAAAATGATCCAACTAATTATGCATTAAATGGAAAATATGCCTAATCAGGTGTATAGATTGAAATAATTATAGTATTATACTATAGAACGAATTGAAATATAAATTAATTTTTTATTATATAATTATGAGTTACTTAAAACAATACGGTACTAAAGGAAGAAAATTCCAAGAAGGTGGAGCAGCTCCAATGGAAGCAGCACCAGCAGCACCAGCAGGACCAGAGGGTGGTGCAGGAGGACAAGAAGAGCAAATAGTACAATTAGCACAAGCTACAGTACAAGGAGACCAAGCAGCGGCAGCGCAGTTAGGTACGATTATGGCTCCAATGTTATTACAAGAAATCGAGGCAGCGGGTGCCCAAGGCGGAGCTCCAGCAGGACCAGAAGCCGGTGGACAACCTGTTTTCAAGAGAGGTGGTAAATTTGTAGGTATAGCTAAGTAAAAGAGGCCTTACATTATTACCTATCACAATATTACCCCTTCTTATCCAAACGATGAGGTAGGGGTCTCTTTGATTAATATTACATGAGATTATACCATTATTATGATTGAAACTAAAACACAGACGGCTGCACCAGTCGCTCCTCCAATTGAGGAACTTGATAAAACCCTTACTGCGATGGATACATTTATGGCTCCTACCAATGAGGTATTAGATGAAGCAGATTATGCTAATGATAAGGAAAATCTTGTAGGTATTAAGCAGAGACTCGGTGAGAATATAATTGAGAACGACGCTATTAATAACATAGCTAAAGGTGTAGCTCTTCATAGAATGCTTACTGGAGTTAATGCTAACGAGGCAAAGAATAAAATCGATGTAGATGTTCAAGGAATGCATGCAAAGATTTTATCTCATGCAACTTGGACAGAAGAGCAGAAAGCTAAATATGGTAGAGCAATTCAAGTATTAGATACAGCTAAGCAGAACAACCTTACTATTATGAAATCTGACTCAGGTAGATACTGGTTTGAGAGTAATGATACAGGTGAGCCTGTTTATGCTGCAAATGGTATAGTAGAAGTTAAGGAATTGCTTGATGAATTCTATGACCCTACTGGAGAAAAGGATAAAGAGGAGAGAAAGAAGCAAAATGTTATAGATGAGAATGAAGAAATAACTCCAGATAATGCACAAAGAGCTCTTTCAGATTCAGATATATGGATGGTTAGAGGTCTTGCAACAGATTTAGTTTCTTCTATAGGTGCTATAGGTATGAAGCTTACTGGGGCAGGCGCCGTAGCAGGAGCTGGAGTTGGTATACTAGGTGGACTAACGGCAGCCGGTATGACTATGTATAGTGACTATTTAAATGACGATGTTACTGCAGGAGAGATGTGGAAAAACCTTGGTGTTAGATTAGGGTTAGAAGCAATTGAAACAGTTACAGTTTTACCAGCAAGTGCTGTATCCATATTTAAGGGTGCAAGTAGAGCAGGTAAAGTTATTAGAAGAGGGCTACAGGCAGCAATGATTGGTGGTACAATTAATGCCGCTACTCACGCAGATTGGGATGCGTTATGGAATAAGGATATGTCAGACTGGGGGGTAGAAGAATACAAGTCTGCTGCAGCCATGGCTCAATTCCTAGTAGGTTTTGGTGGGGCTTCCGCTATGAGAAGTAAAGCTAAAGGTGATTTATCTAAAGGTATTGGAGATACTTCTAAACCAGGTAGACTACAAGCTAAGGCTAAACAAGAATTAGGTCTGCCATCAAAAACAAAATCAAATACTAGAGCTGATGTAACAGCAGAAGTACAGAAAAATAAACAAACGCTTATAGCTAAAACTAAAAAAGATGTTAGTGATAAGGCCGCTCCTTTAGAAGCATCTACTGCTAAGATAGGAGAGGCTAGAAATGCAGGTATATCAAAAACAAGTAAACAAAAAAGTCTTGAGTTAGGAAGAGAAGCGAGAGCAAAAATAAAGAAGATTAATGAGGCGCCTAATGCTACTACTGTAAATGCAGAAACTAAACAGGTTAGTATGGATCTTGATGGTGGTAAAAGCAGAGCTCAGGCAGACTCTAAAATAGATGCTATAAATAAAAAACTTAAAGCTGATCGTCTTGCATTAAAAAACAAAACAAAATCAGACTTAGAAAAATCTACCTCAGCTACTGAGAGTAGAGGAAAACTTATTGAGAAAGCAAAAACATCTACTGAAAAACAGAGAGTAGAGAAACATGCAGCTAAAGAAAAAGCTGATGTAAAAGAACTTACTAATAAGAAAATGGCTGCTGCTAAAGAAAAGTTAGCTAACGATAAACAAGATGTACTTGACGCGCATGGCGAGGTTATTGGTAATAGATTAATCGGTAAAGGAGCTAAGAGATCTCTTGGTAAAGATAGAGGTGAAAAGTATGTTAAGAGAGCACAGGCTGAGACAAAACAAGAAAAGAAACAAGTTAATAACGTAGAGAAGCTTAAAGCTGAAAGAGAGGCTTTAAATAAAAAAGCTCCTGAAGTTAGAAAGACTAAAGCACATAAAGCTAAACTTATTAAAAAAAGTGAGGAGATAAAAGCAGCTACAGAAAGAGCTAAATCTTATAGAGGTAAGGCCGATAAAATGTTAGCAAAAGCTAAGGAGGCTAAAGAAACAGGTACAGGATTAGGGAAAAAAGCCCTGGCTGTAGGAGCCGCACCAGTTAATTTCTTAGTAGCTAGAAATGTATTATCTCCAGCAGTGAAGAGTATGCATGCTAATGAGATGTTTGTTTCAGGTAGAACACCGGCTAGCCTTGCGACAGTTAAGAGTTATCTACAGAGTGAAGGGAAAGGAAAAGAGATAGCAGGTAAGACTGAATCTCAGTTAAGAGCTATGGCTAAAAAAGTAGCTCAAGACAACAAAGACAAAGAAAAAATAGAGAAAAAACAAATAGGTGGAAGAATGATTCGTAAAGCTCAGGCTGGACTACCATTTAGTTGGGTTCTTCCGGCAATAACTAATATAGTTGCAGGATTCTCAGGACCGCCTAATTTATACGATAAAGTAAATGCTAATTCTGGTAGAAGAGATGTTAGAGCAACAGAGAACTACACTCCTCCGGTAACACCTACAGGACCTATGTCTCTTGGACCTAATACTGTATCTACATTAGAGGGACATCACCCAGCTAGACAATCAGATCCAGGTGGAAATAACTTAATTGACTATAATCCTGACTGGTTTAAAAAGCCTGGAGTTCAGGAAAACATAGCAAAGTTAATGCCTAAGTCACAAATAGCAGAGGATGCAGACCCTGCACTAATAGCTATTGATGCTATCATTAAAGAGAAAGACAAGAAGATACAAGAGAATCCAGCTAATAAAGACGAGATAGAAGCTGAGTATGATGCTAAGATAGCGCAGGCAAAACAATTAGCTACCGCTAAACCTAATGGTTGGAAAACGGCTCTTGGAGCTCTATCACATATCAGAGTATCTGATCTTATGAGTACTAATAAGATCCATATTGAACGACCTAATGCTGAAGACTTACAGTCAACTGTACTACATTCAAGAGGGATTAGAAATATGCATGGATTTAACGCGGCTAAAAACAAGTCAGGTTTAATTCCTAGAGTAGATACAGCTGATTCATTTGCTGCAAATATGATGCAGAAGGCTTACTACAACGAAGGAGAAAAAAGAAAGGCAGAGCTTATCGGTAGAAATGCACAGTATGTTGAGAAGAGTAGAGATGAGGATGCAGCTATTAAAAATGCTAATATTACATCTGCTGCAGCAACAAACAATATGAATATTTCTAGAAGAAATGCAGCTGAGAGAGAATATGCAGCATCATTGGTGCAAGCTAAAGCTCAAAGAGATACTTTAGAAAATCAAAGAAAAGGAAGATTAGCTGATGGCCTTATGAAGGGGTTAACAGAAGGATATAGAAAAGCACAACGTACTAAATTAAACACGGACTATAATTCTGCCGTTGCTCTTAAGAGTAGATGGAATACAGAGTTTAAACCTAGGTTTGATAAAGCGGTAGCAGAAGGTAATGACTTAGATACCAAGAAGGTAAAGTCAGAATTTGTTGAAGCAACTCAGTTCAATGTAGATGATTTGGACAAGTACATGCTTGATACGAAGGCTAAGTATGATAATATTTTATAGCCGCATCTAACATTAGAGGCCTTATAAAGGTCTTTTTTGTTTTAAATATCGTATTATATATTTATAGTTAACACTCTAAGATATGACTAAAAGAAAAAATACTGGTCTAATAAGATACGGTACAAGAAATTATACGAAGAAACTCCAGAAATTTCAAGAAGGCGGTTTCGCAGCAGTCTCCAAAGCTTATGATTGGAGAGATGACCCATACGAGTTAATGCTATTAGATCAAAAGTCTAAAGAAGCTAATTCTAGAATACGAGCTAATAAAAGTTCTTCTGGGGCAACTCCTAAAATAGGTGGGATGAAGGCCCTTACAGGTGGATTAGATGGTGCTACTGATGCTGCTAATGCTGCTTTTCGTGATGTATATGACAGATACACAGATAGTATTAAAGCAAATGGTCTCGCCTGGGTTAACAGTGAAGAGGGGCAACTTATGCACCAAGAGATCGTTAACTATGGTACCCAGCTAGAATACAAGCTTAAATCCCAAAAAACAAATTTTGATGAAGCGCTAGGAGCTATTGATAATCAAGACAGAAATGCATTGGCTATATCTTCTGAGGGTAATATTATGGTGAGACGAAGAGACGATCCTACACAAGTTACTAGAATGTCTCTTAATGACTATATGGGTAATATTAAAAGTGTGGAAGCTCTTACTATATCTGATTTTGCTAAGTGGAAGAAAGAAAAAGATGGTTCTATGAATACTACTTTAGAGGACGAATTCCTTAAAAAGAATGCTGTTGATAGAGGATCTATTTATGATACCTTTATTAAGCCTTTCAACAATACTTTACAATATGCTATTGAAGGAGAAAAGATAATGAAGGGTGATGGAACTACTAAAGAAACTCAGTGGGATAAAACAACCTTTAGAGCAGGTCTTAAGAATATTCTTAATGATGGTTCTTTTGAGGATGCAGCACAACGTGGAGACAACTCTCAAGAAAGCTTCATAGGTAAGGCTGTTACAAGTATGTTTACTGAGATCATGGAAGAAAATAGAGGGGATAGATCTAGATTACTTGCATCATTACAGGCTGAAGTACTTAGAGATAAAGGACATTTAGGTAAATTAATGACCATTACAGAACCTAATGAAAGAGCAAAATACTTAAATACTCAAGTTCAATTAGCTTTAATTAATAAGGTAGTTGACGAAGGCTCTAAAAAATATAGTGGTGGAACTGAGACAGCTTCAACAAGTAGCGATATAAATAACGTACGTGCTAGTGGTTCTAGAGGGTTAAGTACAATACTTAGATTCTTTGATGGGACTCAAACTAAGCAATATAAAATGGGCCAAGAGACTATTGCAGATGGTGAAGAGCGCGTAGTTGCATTTACTGCTCCAATGGTTAAAGGTGGATTACAGCAAGCTGACTTAAATTTAAATTTAGCTCCTAAAGATGAGAATGAGCAAAAACAAAATAAATTAGGTGAGAACGAGGCTATTAATCAAATAGCAATGACTGGAGAGATCTATTCTGAATCAGGGGATAAACTTAGTGATTTAGGAATGCCAAGTACTTTCATGGATAAATATGGTGTGATTACTAGGGGTAGTCAGGCTGATGTTGTTATGATGCCTTATGATAAAGATGGTAACATGATGGTTAAACAATTTGGACAGGTTACAAGTATAAAACTAGATATACGTAAGGCGTTTAAGAAATCTATGGATGAGGCACTTTCAAAATTAGACCCGCCATTAGATGGTATTCCAGCTAATAAATTAATACCTGGAAGTAGAGACCCTAAAGTGCAAGCTGCTTATAGTGAGTACCTTATGTGGGTTGATAAATCAATGCCGGATAATTTAGCTCGTATAAGAAAGGAATACGAAGAGGCAGAAAATAAAACTCCAGAACTGCAAGCTAACCTTAATCAAGCTGTTGCAGCATATTCAGCAGTGGATAAAGCTTCAAAAATAATAAAAGGTATGTTTGGTAATGTAACTATGATGCCTACATTGATGGTTAATGTATCATTTGATAATGATGATTTTGACTTAAAAGGAGCTATAGAAGCATCAGCTAAAGCCAGTAACTATGGGGTAGGTACTGTACAAGATCTAGATAAAACAGAAAGAGAGTTTTTACAAGACACAAATAAAATTGATAAAACTAACTACTTTTCACCTGATCATGTCTATAAAACCAATATCTTTATGCCGCTTAAAACATTACAAGCACAAGCAAATGAAGCAGGACAAAAAACAGCTGCGACAATTAAGCTTGGTAATATAGATAATGAGGCTAAAAAGTTCATTAACGCTTCAGGTTTAATTAGTAACCCTGATATGAGAAATACGTACCTATTTGCAATAAACTAGAATAATGGAAGAAAACTTAGATAATACGGAAGATATACAACAAGGTGAACCTCAAGTAGATTCTACAGCAATTGCTGATGGAGGTGATATTAAGAAGCAGGATTACTTTGAGACTAGAATAAAGAAACCAGGGGTTACAACTGAGAACCTGTTTGATTTATATGGACCAAATAATTTTAATGAAGAGTTTAAATCTAAAGAAGATTACTGGAAGGACGAAGACATTCAGTCTAAATTTGTAAGCTCTTTTGGTACACAGGCTAAACTTAAATTTGATGAGGTATATAATAATACTGTTAAAGAGTTTTCTGCATTTAAATTAGGTAAGTACCAGAAAGCTCAAACAGGGTATGAATTAATTAGAGATGATTTATCTAGTCTACGATCTAATATTATTATGCGTCATACTAATATGGCTGGTACGCTAGAGCGCGGTACTGGTTGGTCAGCGCCTACAAAAGATTATAGAGAGAACTTCACTAATATAAGAACTAAGTTTATTGATGAGAATGGTGAGACACAGTATAAAATCGAAAAGTACTCTCCTGAGAAATTAGAGGAATTAGAAGAAGATGACTCCTTTGGGGGTCTTGCCTACTCTGATGCATTCTATAATATAGATCCTAATGAAGGGGTTGATGGTTTGTACTATGAAGCTATCTATGATGGTAAAATTCAGAATGAGGCTACAGGGGAATTGATGGATGTTAGAAATGACCAAGTTGTATCTCGTTGGGATATTGATACTGGAATGGGCCGTTTTGATGATATATTTAAAAATAATAAATTAGAGGCTGATGGTGTATTAGATTATGCTAAGCTGTTCGTGAAGGCTCCTATGAATATGGCGGTTAACATGTTAGATACTACTATTCAATTAGGTAGAGCAGTTACAGCTGGTGGTAATGGATTATTTAATCTATTTAGAGATGAAGATCTTTCTGTAGATTCTAATCAATTCTACAAGATGCTTACTACAATGGGTATCAAGACTAAGGCACATAATACCTCGATGACTAGAGAAGCATTACAAGATGGTTTCTTCGGAAGTCCTGAGGCGTTTTTATCTACTGTAGCAGATGTTGCATTACAGGTAGCATTAGCTGGTGGACTAGGTAGAGCAGGTGCTGGATTAGCAGGAATTATGACGAAAGGGATGGCCCCTAAGGTTGTACAGCAGGCTACAAAAAGAGCATCAGAAGTTGCAGTACGCTCTACACTAACAGCTATGGCTGCTAAGGATTCTTATAATGATGCATTAGAGAATGGGTTTACAACTACAGAGGCTTCTTTAATAACAGGAGGTATGGTAGCAGCGTTATGGAAAGCTACTGAATATGCATCATATATCTTCGGAGAATACGAGGTAAAGATACTTAGAAAAAATATTCGTTCTGCAATGAAGCATGAACAAGACCAATTTCTTAAGACCGCTTTTAAAAACCTTACAAAAAAGGTAGCTGATAAAACAACTGGCCCTGATGCTGGAAAAGGTATGAAGGCTTTATTACATGCTCAAAGTGCTGTTGATAGAGTATTTGGTGTAGTTGTAAAAGGCTTACCACCAAGTAAATGGGCATATGCGGCACGACAAGAGGGTATGGAAGAGATGACTGAAGAGCTATTTCAAGATGGAGTTAAGCATGTTGCATCAGCATATGGTGCTCTTATTAACAATGCTAGAGATGCGCGCAAAGGGAGATATCTTACTATTTTTGATGAAGGATACTTCGAAGATGCGGCGCTAAGATATGCTACTTCCTTTACTGCTGGGGCAATGGGGGGACCTATGGGTATTGCTATGATGGGTAAAGTTGATCTTAGCCCTGTTACAGCTACCAGTAGTTTAACTGATATCTTACTTTCCGGAAATAAATCTGAGCTTGTAAGTGTATTAGACGATATGAGATCTAATGGTGAGTTAGGACCTACTTCATTATCTACAGAATACAATATAGAATTAGATGCCTTTGATCCTGTTGTAGCTGGGTCTGATTCAGAAAGTCTATCGGACATGGTCTATAAGACATACTTACATGATATAAATGTTGTAGATACTTTTATTAATCAAGGTAGAATGGGTGACGCCAGAGCGATGTTATCTACTGATCCTGGATTAGTTGAACATGTAAATAATAATAATACAATGCGTAAAGATCTGGCCAACCTGATGGGAGGGATGTTAGATTTTCACCAGAAAAAAGGAATATCAATTGCAATTTATCCTGAGCTAGATGGATTAACTGATCTAGAGTTCGCTGAGCGTGCTCCTGAGGTAGTTAAAGAAATACAACTTGAAGTAGATAAAAAAGCTAAAGAGATATTAGAAATTCAAGCTAGAATAGATAGTAAGAAAACTGATGCTGAGGTTGAGTCCGAAGAAACTACGAATAAGAAACCTAAAACTGAAAAGAAAGAAAAAGGTAAAAGTGTTGTAGAAGATGACGACTCTAAGCTATCAAGGCTTAAAGCTGAAGTAGAATTATCTAAAGATGTTAGTAAAGAAGATCTTATACAGTTACTTTCTGAGTATAGAAAAGTTCGCGCAATAGCTACTGGAGCAGCGTCAGAGTTTTATTTAAATCAAAATGAATTCTTTGATGACCCAATTCTTGGTGCTATGCATTATAGAGAAAAAGAGTATGAAATATTAGGAGATACCCCTCTTAAAGATTTACTATTCTCTATGAGAGTTAGAACTATGGAAGACGAGAAATTACACCTTCTAAAGGAACAAAATAGTTCTAAGGCTGAACTTAGCCTTTTAGCTATGAAAGACCTTGACGATAGCTCTATGGAAGGAATAATGGAACATCTTAATAAGAAAGGAGATGTACTTACAGAGAAGGCATTAAAGCATATTGTTAAACTTAGAGATAAGCTTGATTTTAAGGAAGCTAATATACTATTTGATATTAAGCACGAGGATAGCATTTTTGATAAGGATGAAGATGGTACAGTTAATGAAGAGGATATGAATTCTTTATATAGAGAAATATTATCATCTGATGCACATAATAAAACCTCTTTAGAGGATGCAGGTTTCTTCGCTTTTTTAGAAGAGAAAGGAGAAGCTAAAAAATTCTTTAAGCAACTTTCTAAAGGAGTTAATAAAGCTAAAGTTCCTAGATATACTATAGAGATAATGGATGAGTATGGAGATCCTAAAGCTCCAGAGTATATAAGAGAAAAAGAGGACGCTGTTGATTTTATAGATGGTATGCAGAAAAGAGCTTCTGATGAACTTAGTAATACTAATACAGAAAGGCTTAATGGAGCAGTTAATGCAGTAGGTACCAAGGTATTAAAGTTTAGAAACAACTCCTTTGAAGCAGTGTTTAATTTAAGTACTGGTAACTTTTTCACGCCTGATTCTTTCGAGAGAAGAAATATTAATTCTTTATTTAAAGATTCTATTGGAGGAAAGTTACAAAAACAAACTTTATTAGAGACTGGATTATCGCAAGTTAGTGATCTTACAGCTAGCTCTGGTGGGGGTGTATATGTTAAAAATGACGCTAGTAAAATAGATGCAGTACTAGAGAAGATAAAAGTTAGAGAAGCTGTTGCAAGAGTACTTAATAAATATAGTACTAATAATGCTCAGTTTCAACACTACTTACAGATGCTAGCTAACTTCAGAAGAAACACAATGGCCATCATAGACTTTAAGTATGATCCAGATGCTGTGCCTAATACTGAAATAGAAGAGCATCCTTATAAAGATTACACTGTAATGTCTGACTTTTTTACGGACTTTATGTTTGATCCTTTATTATTAGAGTCAGCTCATAAAACAGATCCTAATGATAGAACACCTGAGATGGAAACTGTTCTACGTCACCAAAAAGAAGCACTAGAACTTACTAATGATGTATATCAAACAGAAGATGGGTTTACTTCAATAGGAGAGATAAATTATGTGGCTCTTGAAAATTATCTTAACAGCCCAGAAATGTTTGATAACCTGAGTGGTACAGATAATATTGACGCTGCCGTAACATTCTTTAGATCTGATAGAACAGCTTTTCCTGTACCTAGTGAGGTAATAGTAGGATTAGAGCCTGGTGGAACAGTTCTATTGAATTTTAAAGGCATGGCAAGACTTAAGATTGCAAAGTGGTTATTCACTAAAGCTAAAGAAATTATTTCTGAGGTTACGGATACTACTACCGCGATACCATATTTAAAACAAAAAGAAAAGGACTCTAAGGCTACATTTAAATCCTTAAGAAACTTCATAGATGACGATGCTTTCGGAGCTGTAAAACAATATATTGAAGATAATGTAGATGGGTACAAAGATCTTATTACTGATGCTGATCCTGATGCTAATAAAATAGCCGCTATGATTATAAAGATAGAAAAGGCTTTATATGAAATATATAATAACAAAGCGGTATTACAGGGTGATACGTCTAATTTGAAGTATGAAATAGATAAATACGTAGATGTAAAGCTTAATAATTTATATGCTATGGAGTCAACCGGATCAGGAGGGGAAGGAACTTCTGATGCTAGTAGAGCTATCACAGTTCTTATTGGGGCATTGACAACTGATTTCGCACCTTTCTATAGTGAATTTAGATCTATTGTTGAAGCATCTGATCCTCTTAGTAAAGATAGAGTAAAAGGTAGAATAGTTACGGCTGCTCAGGAGTTTTCTTCTAAGTATACGGCTGCTTATATATCATCTAATGCATTTAAAAGTAGGATAGATAAGATCACAGGAATGAGGGATAATATGAGTGGAAAAGGTTATATAGACGCCATATATATTTCAGGTACTGCTGGGTCAGGGAAGACTACCGCTGTTACAGATTTAGGATTAAAAATAGGTATTGCCCTTCTAAGAAATAGAGGAGCATTGAACCTTGCTGTAGTTCCTGTAGCACAACATAAAAAACAAATTAAAAATATATCTTTAAATGTAGGCGAACTAGCTAAAGGACATAAAGGTAAAAGTGTTACTGAAATGGTAGATACTTTAAGTAAAGCTACTATTGATAAAGGGGGCCCTGAAGCTAAGGAACTAGCTGATGTAGGGGTAATTATTATTGATGAGGTTACTTATATCAAGGCACATAAGACTCAGTCAGATGAGGACACACCTCAACTACAGGAACTAAACAACCTAATTAAATTATTTAATAAGCAAAATCCTACTAATATACATCCATTATCATTGGTTATTATTGGGGATCCTAAGCAATCAGGAGCCATAGTAGAAAAAGGAGATTCTGTTTTTCCTGTATCGTTAGATAGAAATTTAGCTCATTATTTACCTTATATGGATTTCTCATTTAGGTCTAGAAACAGTTACTTAGTTGATAGTATTTCTACCGTAGTTGGTAGTATTAATACTGGTGCAGAAAACTACATGACTAAGAGAACTACTAGAATTGAAATAGATAAAGGTACAAAATTCGGAACTACTGACGGTAAGCTGTATGGTATGCAGTTCATAGATGAGGTTAATAAAGGAGATAAAAATTTAGTTAGTAACGAATTTAAAACTCTTTTAAATGATGAAGAATTAGCTAAGAATATTATTTACAACATACTAAAAGTACAGAAATATAATAACGAGAAAAACCCAGAGGACGAAGCTAAAACATTTAATGTAATGGTTGTTCCACAAGATCTTAGTGAATTTAAAAATGGGTCTACTACAGGAACTACCAAGATAGGTTTATTAATGAATAATCCTCTATATGCAGAGCACTTTGATTTGATAGGATATAACGAAGTAGGTGGTAATGAAGCAAATTATGTACTTGCTGAATTCCCTGATCAAGCTAAAGGAAATCTTCCTGGAGTTGGTTCAATTACCGTTGTTGGTACAGGTCTTAATACTATAGCCACTAGAGCATTTGATTTTGTTGCGTTAGTAAATAGAGAAGAAACAGTAAGCATAAAGCATGCAAACGAATCAGTGGAGATGCCTGATGGTCAGGTTATTATACCAAGTGACGAGTTAGATAGTGTGATGAAAGAAAGTATTAAAAAACAATACATGAATATTTTCGATCTTGCTGGGGTAGAGTCTAATACAAAACCAGGTGATGAACCAATAGTAGAGATACCTGGGGAAATTCTTACCCCTCCAGTTGATAAAGCTTTACAGAAATCTGAAGCTGTTAATAGGTTTGTAAAAGCTAAGAGCGGAGTTCTTAATCCTAAGGCTGTTCTTAGAAGAGCTATAGACAGTAAAAAAACTGGAGGATTCTTAGACATTAAAATAGGGAACTTTCTACAGACTTTACAGGATATGTATACTGAAGATGGCCCGGATGTAGATCAAGCTGATTTTGACGCCAATACTTTATTAGATGGATTTGAAGCTGTTAATGAGGAGTTATATAACGAGTTAATGTCTTTATCTACATACGTACAAGAAAACTTAAATGGTTCTGATGGATACGCTCTTATAGATGTTTTAAGCTATGCAATATCTGTTCATACATTCGAGGGAGACTTTAATACGCTTGCGTATACTGGAATGGGTTCATTTACCTTAGCCTCTGTTGCTAGTAATCTTATCAAAATTATAACTGATGAGACTAACCTTGATATACCTAGAATTAAGGCTATAAAAGCAGTAGGAAAGTTATCAACAGATAATGATGGTTATGTAGAGGCAGTTGGTAAATTAATGGACCATAGATTTGGAGATTATAAATATCTAATAGAAAAAGATTCAAATGAAGACAATTTTATAGAAGATACTACAAAAGATCTTTTATCATTTCAATATAAGATTTCTGGTGGAAAGCTTAAAGCGAGCTTAGATGATATTAATATGTCAGACCCACTAGTAATGGAGGCTATTGCAGCTTTTAAATTACATGTTGGAGCAGCTAATATATCTACAGAGGTAGCAAAAGCCATAGTACAGCAATTCAATAAAGGTCTAGAACTTACTCAGGTAAAAATTCCTGGAGAGGCTCATGCCCTGATATTAGAGTTATTAAATAGATATTCTAGAAAGAGTGTTTATAAAGCTTTGGAAGATGCAGCTGAACTTATATACAGAATAAAGGAGAAGGCTGATGCTGACGCAAAAGGTGATGACGACTTAGAAGTTAAAATGACAGCTTTTCAAAAGCTTAGAACTAAGGTTGGTATTGCGCTTACAATAGAAGGGAAGAAAAATATATTTAATGCTATTCAGGAAAAGGATTTAGAACTTAAGAAAAAGATAGTTACCCAACCAAAAAATGACTTTAGCGTTGAGGCAGCTGACATGCTAGCTTTAAAAGAACATTGGCATAAAATGTTTGCCGGTGAACGAGGCATGTTCCCTTCAGATTCATATGGAGCAGGCTACTACGATAGAGCTTTAGATCATAAAGAAACTTTAGAAGATTATAAGAATAGAGAAGACAATATTAGAGGAGCTAAGGAACAATATACTGTAGGTGTAAGAGTAGATGAGTGGAATAAACCTCAACATTATGGCGTAGTAACAACTAACTTTAATGCTGATGGCGCTACTTATACTATGTTAGGTGGTAAAGATGCATTGAATACAGCCTTTAATTTCTCAGGAGAAGCGGGTAAATCATTGCCAGACAGCCTTGAGATACGTGCAATGATAGGGCCAAGCGGGATGCTTAATGTATTTGTTGTGGCAGTTAAAGGAAAACAGAAGTTTGTTGTTTCTCAAGTAAACAGTGCAGCAACTGATAGTAAAACAAAGACTTTCTTAGAGTCAATGAGAAAAGCTGTCGCGCATAACAAAGCTAAACAACATAGAGGATATAGAGTAATCGATCTTCCTTTAGAGGGTGATATAAGAAACCTTGTAAAATCTAGAGCAGGTAAGATTATAGAGTCTACAGATGTAGGAAAGGATCTAAATCAACTAGCTGAACTAGGACTAAATATTGCAGATGTAGGTTTTGTATTCACTAAGAAAACAGACTCTGTAAATACCAAAGTAAAAAAATCTATGAAGTTCGGGAAAGAACATGAAATAGGAAATGTTCGTGGTGAGATGTTTGGTTTCTATAGTATGGATAATGGTAAAAAGATAGATGTAGCATCGCTTACACAGTTAGTACAGCAAGGAGCTACTTTAGGAGATAATAGATATATTACCAATGAAGGAACTAATATCGATGTTCAACTAGGTCTAATACCATTAAAATTAACTAATGATATGACAGCCCTTAAAAAGGTAGTGGAGGCACACTCTGGAGTAGAGTTCGGTGAATTCCCTTCTCATTTTGGCACAGCATTACATACTTACATATTAGAGTATGTTAACGAAAT
>ENA-UOYD01000144-UOYD01000144.1-marine-metagenome-genome-assembly--contig:-NODE-144-length-20058-cov-3.882989_pt1 | contig 20058 bp, 19 predicted proteins | sample MGYA00238169_ERZ767097 | MGnify/ENA primary metagenome ERZ767097 (study PRJEB28937, sample SAMN06267346) | marine metagenome | isolation source: Columbia River Estuary | place: USA:Columbia River Estuary... | reverse complement strand
ACATAAAGTTCGTTTACATCATCAAACAATGTTCTTTTCCCAAATTTTAATGATAAATTAGATACGCTTAACATGCTTTATTTTTGTTGAAGGTGCAAAATTACAAAATTTACACCAGATATTTTTTCCAACGCTTGTGTCTTTGCTTCTTGTGAAATAGTACGGTTTTCATTATTTAATATTATTCTCTAAAAGATAGTTTAATCCTTTAAGAAGGAAATTTTGATCAGCAAAGATGGTATTTTTTATCTTCTTGAGCAAAAATTACATTTAATTGCAATATTGACGCATATTCTTAAAATAATAACGCAAAATCTCCTTTTCTGATATTAGATAAACGGTATAATGTAATTATTGTGTATATTGCTATGCGTTCAATGTTCACACATTTTATTTTATACAATAATATGGAATATCAGTAAACAGGACACCATTAGTGGAATATTTTTCAGACTATTAAAAATTTATGATTTCAAAATGGGGTAATTATTAGCTATTTTAAAATAAAAAAAATGTTTAAAAATTTATGGAAAAACTACAAGTCTGTTTTGCATCATGAATTCAAGTTTATTACCGATACAGAATTAAATAAAATTTCGGTGCAGTTTAAGGTTGTAAATACAAAAAAAAATAACATGCAAATTAAAATAATTAATAAATCATCCCATGATTTGCCAAGTTATGAAACAATGGCTTCGGCAGGCATGGATTTAAGAGCCCATATTTCAGAAGCAATTATTTTAAAACCTTTAGGCAGAGCCATTGTTAAAACTGGGTTGTTTATAGAGCTACCAATAGGTTTTGAAGCGCAGGTGCGCCCCAGAAGTGGTCTTGCCGCAAAAAAAGGAATTACTGTGTTAAATACACCAGGCACGGTTGATGCCGATTATAGAGGTGAAATAGGCGTTATTTTAGTCAATCTTTCTAATGAAGATTTCATTATTGAAAATGGGGAACGCATTGCCCAATTAGTGATTGCTAAACACGAAAGAGCTGAATGGATAGAAGCAAATGAGTTATCTGAAACGTCTCGTGGTGAAGGCGGGTTTGGAAGTACTGGGACAAAGTAGCAGTAACAAAATATATTATAAGAAGAAAAGATTTATATGAAAATAATAGTACCTATGGCGGGAAGAGGTTCTCGCTTAAGACCACATAGTTTAACAGTACCAAAACCATTAATTCCAGTTGCCGGACAACCTATAGTTCACAGGTTGGTGAAAGATATAGCCAAGGTGTTAAAACAACCAATTGATGAAATTGCCTTTGTTCTTGGAGATCCGGCTTTTTTTGGAGATGATGTGGTTGATAGTTTAAAAGCCTTAGCTAATAATTTAGGGGCGAAAGCATCTATTTATAGACAAGACCAGCCGTTAGGGACAGGTCATGCTATTATGTGCGCTAAGGAATCATTATCTGGGCCGGCGGTCATTGCGTATGCAGACACGCTTATCAGAGCAAATTTTAGCTTAGATCCGGAAGCTGATGCTGTTATTTGGGTAAAACAAGTTGATAAGCCAGAAGCCTTTGGGGTGGTTAAATTGAATTCAAAACAAGAAATTGTTGAGTTGGTTGAAAAGCCAAAAGAGTTTGTAAGTGATTTAGCCGTTATAGGGATTTACTATTTCAAAGAAGTTGGAGACTTAAAGCAACAATTGCAACACGTTTTAGATAATAATATTGTGAATGGCGGCGAGTATCAAATTAATGATGGTATTAAGGGGATGATGGCCAACGGGAAAGTTTTTAAAACCGGTCAGGTTGATGAATGGATGGATTGTGGCAACAAAGCGGTTACGGTTGAAACCAATACCAGAATGCTTGGTTTCTTGAAATCTGATGGAGAAGAACAAATGATAGCTTCTTCTGTTAAAATCAACAATTCTAAAATTATTGAGCCTTGTTTTATTGGAGAAAATGTAGTTTTAAATAATGCCACTATTGGACCTAATGTTTCCATTGGCGATAAGTGTGTTATAGAAAATGCCGCTATTAAAAACAGTTTAATACAAACCAATACAACCATCAAAAATGCCCATTTAGATGATGCCATGATAGGTAATTATGTCTCCTATGATGGTAATTTTAAAGCAGTAAGTCTTGGTGATTATTCTGTTTTGGAATAAGATTTGATTACTATTATTTCAGACACAAACAATTAAAATTGAAATATAAAATCTACATATTATTTGTTTTTTTTGGTATCCTATTGATTCCACAATATCAATTTGGGCAGGTAGATTTTAATAAAAAGCCTGATGATGATTTAGGTGATTTGGAGGATCAATTTCAAGAATTATTTTTTGAAGCGTTGAAACAAAAAGGCATTGAAAATTATGACCGCTCCGTTGAAGCACTTATAAAATGTATTGCTATAGATAATTCTCAATCTGTTTTATATTTTGAATTGGGTAAAAATTACATTCAACTTAAAAATTTTGGGGCAGCAGAAGACGCTTTAAAAACGGCGGTAGACAAGCAGCAAGATAATGAATGGTATTTAGAGGCACTTTATAGTTTATATGTTCAGCAAAATGAGCAAGATAAAGCCATTAAAACCCTAAAACAACTTGTAGGTTATCATCCTGATTACAAAGAAGAGTTAGTTGCCTTGTATATTTCTGTTAAAAAGTATGACGATGCCTTAAAGCTATTAGATGAACTTGATGGAGAATTAGGGGTTTCTGGCACAAGAGATTATATGCGTAATCAAATTTATGCTGCTACAGGGCGGAAAAAAGATCAGATAAAAAATTTAGAAAAGCGTGTTGATGATAATCCGGATAAAGAAACTAATTATTTAGCCCTGATTTATCGTTATAGTGAGAACAATGAAAATGAAAAGGCTTTTGAAACAGCAAAAGAGCTACTTAAAGTCAATCCTAATTCTCAACTGGTGCATCTGGCACTTTATAAGTTTTATTTAGAAAAGAATGAGGCTGAAAAGGCAATAGAATCAATGAAGATTGTTGTTCAAAGCAGTCAAATAAAACCAGAAGCAAAACTTAAAGTGCTTTCAGATTTTGTGGCTTTTGTTGGTAAAAATCCTCAGTATGAATCTGCTTTAGTGGAAGCGACAACCTTGGCAGGCGACACTAAAACCTCAAAATCATTTGTCGAAATAGCTCAATATTATTTAACTAAAGGAGACAAGAATAAAGCGTTGGAATATTATCAACAAGCCTTATCATTGGAAAGTGATAATTTTGGTGTTTTACGCAATATTTTGTTATTACACATTGATTTAATGCAGTACGATGAAGCCGCTTCAAAATCTAAAAGCGCACTTGATAAATATCCATCAATGCCTATAATATATTTAATAAATGGCGTTGCTTTGAATAAACTAAAAAGAGCGGAAGAAGCCGTATCTATTTTAGAAGCAGGATTAGATTATATAATTGATGACACCAAAATGGAAATTGATTTTTATAACCAATTAAGTATTGCCTATACCTTACTAAACAATGAATCTAAGGCAAAAGCGTTTAGTGATAAAGCAAAAAAGTTAGAAACCCCAAATTAGGAACTCTTATATGCACTATAAAAGCCGCTGTTTAATCACTGTTATATTTATTTCATTCGTTCTTGCTACAGGCTGTAAATCCACTAAAACAATAAGATCTAGTTCGGGTAATTTAAATTTATCAACCAAGCAACTCATTAAGGAGAATACAAAAAAGGCAGCAACATTTAAAACCTTATCAGCTCGTGTAAAAATAGATATATATCAAGGTGAAAAATCAAATGGGTATACCGTTAACATGCGTATGGAAAAGGATGAAAAAATTTTATTAATGTCCACGCCAATATCAGTTGTTAAAGCTTTAATAACCCCGGAAAAAGTGAGTTTTTATAATAAGTTGGACAACACCTATTTTGAAGGAGATTTTAAATATTTAAGCGATTTATTAGGCACCGATTTAGATTTTCAAAAAGTTCAAAATTTATTACTAGGCGAAGCCCTATTTAGTTTAAAGGATAATGCATTTGAAGCCACTGTGAATGAAAAAGAGTATGTTGTGGCTCCTAAAGAACAAAAAGCGCTATTTGAGCTGTTTTATTTGATAGATCCTTCTCATTTTAAAATAACTTCACAACAAATCTCTCAACCCCAAGAACAAAGGCTTCTTCAAATTGATTATAAATCATACCAAAAAGTTGATAAACAAATTTTGCCAGAAAGTATAAGAGTTATTGCCGTTGAAGCTGCTGAAGAAATGATTATTGAGTTGGAATTTAAAGCGGTATCTTTGAATGAAGATTTGCGTTTTCCCTTTAAAATTCCGTCAGGACTTAAAGAAATTAAGCTTTAATGAACAGTAGAAATCACATTTTTAAATTAATACTTTGCTTGTTGCTACTAGCAAATGGAATTGGATTTTCTCAAAACAAAAAGCAACAGGAACTAGAAGAGAGGAGACAAGAATTAAGGCAAGAAATCAATAAGATTAACCAGTTACAGCAAGAAAATAAATCTAAAGAGAAATCACAATTATCATTAATAGTTAACTATAATTATAAAATTAGTGTTCTTAATAATCTGATTTCTGTCACCAATCAGCAAGCCAATCTTTTAACACGAGAAATCAATTCCAATCAGAAGAAAATAACAAAACTACGTGATGAATTAAAAGCTCTTAAGGAAGATTATGCGGCTATGATTGTAAAATCATATAAAAGCAAAAATCAACAAAGTAGAATTATGTTTTTATTGTCTTCAGACAATTTCAAACAGGCTTATAAACGTTTGCAATATATGAAGCAATATTCTGACCATCAAAAACAACAAGGTCAGGAAATTAAAACTAAAAGCGAAGAATTACAAAGTATAAATACCAGTCTTTTAGCACAAAAGGCAGACAAGCAAAAATTGATTAATGAGAACAGAGTGGTTCAAAAGACTTTGGAAGCCGAGAGAAAACAACACCAAGTTCTTATGGCTTCAATTAAGAAAAACATTAATGTTTATGCGGCTCAAATAAAAGCGAAACAACAAGAAGCAGATAGAATTGATAGAGAAATAGACAGAATAATTAGAGAAGCTATTGTTAAGTCGAATAAAAAGGCTGGAAAAGCTGAAACCTCTGTAGGATTTTCGTTAACTGCTGAAGAAAAAGTATTAGCTTCAAATTTTGTTTCTAATAAAGGGAAATTGCCATGGCCGGTAGAAAAAGGGTTTGTTACCTTAGGATATGGGACTCAACCCTCACCTATTGATAAATCAGTATCAATCAGGAGTAACGGAGTGCGCATTGCTACTGAAAAAGGCGCTAAAGTTAGAGCTGTTTTTAATGGAGAAGTTAGTAGGATTGTAGTAATAAAAAACTCAAATCCTATTGTTATGATACGACATGGTAATTTTATTACAGCCTATAAAAACCTTTCAAAAGTATATGTTAAGGAAGGAGACAAAGTAACTACAAAACAAGAGATTGGAGAAGTTTTTACGAATCCATCTAATGGAGATACTATTTTAAATTTCATTATTTATGAAAACCTAAACACGTTAAATCCAGCGGAATGGATCTATAAAATGTAAGCCCTTTAAATGGTTTAAATTTTCACGTATAGATAGCCTCTTCTGGTTTTTCTGTAATGATTTCCATTCCAAAAATAGTATTTGCTGCCTTTTACTTTTACAACCGTATAATGTCTTGGTGGTATTTTAATAACGGTTACTTCATGTGGTCTCGCAACCACATGAGTTGCGCAAGAAGTCATGTTTAAAACGAAAAACAGGAATAAAAACAAGATTAAAGTTCTCATAGCTTTTAAAATCCGGGTTTAGCTATAAGACTTTTGGAACTTAAAAAAGTTTAATTAAACAAATAAAGCTTTTAATTCAGTAGCCTCATTTGGCTTTATTTTTCCTGCTAATAATAAACTTAATTGTTTTCTTCTTAAGGCGGCCATATAACGGTCTTTTTCAAGTTTTGTTTCGGGTAAAACCTCAGGAACAGCTATAGGTTTTCCTGTTTCATCAACCGCTACAAAGGTGTAAATGGCTTCATTAGCCTTTGTTTTAGCTCCGGACTCTCTATCTTCTATCCACACATCAATAAACACCTCCATAGAGGTGTTAAATGCTCTTGAAACCTTTGCTTCAACTGTCACTACACTTCCTAATGGAACGGCTCTGTTAAAAGCTACGTGATTTACAGAAGCGGTCACCACAATACGTCTGGAGTGTCTTCTTGCTGAAATGCTTGCAGCTCTATCCATTCGAGCTAATAATTCACCTCCAAATAAATTGTTTAAAGGATTGGTTTCTCCCGGAAGGACCATATCGGTCATTATGGTTTTTGATTGCTCAGGTGTTTTTGCTTGCATCAGGTCATTTTTTATGATTGTGCAAAGGTAAAACGATTTTGGCGTTTTACTATCGGGTTTTAAATTTAATTAAAACAGTTTTCACCTTTAAAAGGAAATATTTTTACAAAAAGAAAAAGAAGAATTAGTCTAGTTCTTTAACTAGCAACCAAGCGTCTTTGTTACTGGTTTTTCTAATTTTGTGAAGTTCAACTAGCGCCTCTTGGCCCGTTTCATAACTTGCATAAACAACTTCATGTAAGCCATATTTATTAACACCAATTTTTCTAGCCTTGAAACCTTCAGCTTTTAATTGATTAATTTTTTTGTCACAGTTTTCTTCAACTCTAAAGGCGCCAGCGACAATATGATAATTCCCGGTTTGTTTGGTAACATTAAAAGTCACGGCAGGAAGCGGGCTATCTATTACAAAAGTAGCTTGTTGAATTTTATTGTCTAATTGCTGAAACGCTTCTTCTTGTGCCAGTTGATTATGTGTTTCTATTTGATTCACATAATAATTTGAAGCCACATATCCACCCAATGTTAAAGCAATTACAGCTACAGCTGCATATCTGAAATATGGTATTGATTTCCGTTTTTCAGGAGTGAATGCAACAGGAATTTCTTTTTCAATAGTTTTAGCAGTTTCTTTATAAACTTCTCTTGTAATAGCAGGCGACACAAATTGAGCTAATCCAAAGGCATCTGCTAAATAATTGAGATGATAAGAGGGTTCAAACAGTATTTTTCCTTCACTATTAAAAACTATTTCTCCTATATTATTAAAAGTAAGTGTTTGACCCTGTGTTAAAAGCGATTTAAGAATTTTAACCCGTTTTTGAATTTTTTCGTTAGCAACTTCAAAAGGAATTTTTTCCACATCAGCAATGTAGCGGGCTAATAAGCCATCATTTTTTTGAATGTGCTCATTAAATGACAGATTTTTTTTTGGCGGATAAAAGACATTAGTGGCATCATTGATAACAGCAGGTACTCGTTGTGTTAAAAAAGCACCAAATTCAGGAACTGTCACACATTCATATCTATATAGTAAATCGCTGATGTAGGTCTCTAATTGCATAATAACAAAGTTAAAAAATTATGCTATTTAGATAACATTTTGTCAAAACTATTTATTAACAGCGCAAAAATTAGTTACTTGTATGCTTTAAATCAAAGTTTTAGAATGACAGAAAACGACCTGCTTAATATTTTAGCCTTACAACATGTAACCAATATTGGTGATATAACTGCAAAAAAACTGATTTCACATTGTGGTTCTGCTGAAGAAGTCTTTAAAGAAAAGAAGCGCAATCTATTAAAAATTGAAGGTATTGGAAGTGTCATAATTAATGATTTATTTGATATGAGTCATCATAAAGCTGCCGAAAAAGAACTTCATTTTATTAAAAGCAATAATATTGTTTGTTTATATTTTAACGAAGAAGACTATCCGGAGAAATTAAAGCATTGTGTTGATGGGCCTGTTTTACTATTTCAATCAGGGGCAATTAATCTAAAAAACCAGCACATCATAAGTATTGTAGGCACAAGAAAAATTACGACTCAAGGCGTTGCCTTTTGTGAAATGTTATTGGAGCAACTGGCGCTTTATAATCCAATAATTGTATCCGGTTTTGCTTATGGAACGGATATTACTGCTCACAAAGCGGCGTTGAAGCATAATTTACAAACCATTGGATGTTTAGCTCATGGATTAAATCAAATATATCCTAAAGTGCATAAAAAATATGTTGCTGATATTGAAAAGAAGGGAGGGTTTTATACAGACTTTTGGAGTAGCGATACTTTTGATAAAAATAATTTTTTAAAACGAAATAGAGTTATTGCTGGTTTGAGTGAAGCTACTATTGTTATTGAATCTGCTGAAAGAGGCGGAAGCCTTGTTACTGCTGATATTGCTAATTCTTATAACCGAGATGTATTTGCAGTTCCTGGTAGAACAACGGATTCACAAAGTATAGGATGTAATAATTTAATTAAATACCAAAAGGCACAGATTTTAACTAACCCGTTGGACATTCCGTATGTTTTAAATTGGCAATTAGAAACAGATGTTACACCAAGTATCCAAAAACAACTGTTTGTTGAACTTGATGAACAGGAAAAAATAATTTATAACTATTTAAAAGAAAACAACAAACAACAATTAGATACTATTGCCATTAATTGCGGCATGCCCATTTTTAAAATTGCTGGAATCTTACTTAATATGGAATTAAAAGGTGTCATTAGGCCGTTACCCGGAAAATTATTTGAGCTTATTTAATTTTTTGTAATCATAATAGATACCAAAAACGGAAGCTAAAATTACTATAATAGCTAAAACACCTAACCAATCAAAGCCGCTTTCCGAAATGAATGGAGGAATTAATAGAAGTATCATTGCGGTAATGGTTAAAAGTGGACCAATGTGTTTAATTTTCATCTTAATATCCTGCTTTTTCTCTCACTCTCTTTAAAACAGTATTAGCGACTATTTTAGCTTTTTCAGCACCAAGAGCTAAGGCGTCATCAATTTCATTTAGATGACTCATAAAATGATTATAACGTTGACGGGGTACAGCAAATTTATCTATAATAAGCTCATATAACGCTTGTTTGGCATGGCCATAGCCGTAATTACCATTTTCATAGTTTGCTTTCATAACTTCAACCTGTTCTTCATTGGCCAACAAGCTATAAATAGCAAAACAGTTACAAGTCTTCCAGTCTTTTGGATCTTCAAGCGGTGTGCTGTCCGTTTGAATGGACATAATCTGCTTTCTAAGTTGTTTGTCATTCAAGAAAATGTTAATAGTATTGTCTCTGCTTTTACTCATTTTCTCGCCATCGGTTCCTGGGATCAACATGGTGTTTTCTTGAATTTTTCCTTCTGGCATCACAAAAGTTTCTCCCATTTTTGCATGAAATCTGGCTGCGACATCCCGTGTCATCTCAATATGCTGTAACTGATCTTTTCCAACAGGAACAATATTGGCATCGTATAATAAAATATCAGCAGCCATAAGCATAGGATAAGTAAATAATCCAGCATTAACATCTTCAAGTCTGTCGGCTTTATCTTTAAAACTGTGAGCCAATGTTAAACGTTGATATGGAAAATAGCAACTTAAATACCAAGATAATTCTGTTACTTGAGGCACATCACTTTGTCTGTAAAACACGGTTTTTTTAATATCTAAACCAAAAGCTAACCACGTAGCAGCAGTTGAATAGGTGTTATGACGTAATTCTTCAGCATCTTTAATTTGGGTAAGAGTATGCATATTCGCAATAAACAGAAATGAATCATTTTGCGGGTTATTTGCCATTTCAATAGCAGGCATAATCGCGCCTAAAATATTACCCAAATGTGGTGTTCCGGTACTTTGTATTCCTGTAAGTATTCTTGCCATAACATACCTCTCAAAAGTGAGAATCTCATTAAAATTAAACTAAACAATGATATTCAGGCAAAGGTAATTTTTTTAATAGAATTGCTCAATACAATTGTGTATTTTTGAAAAACATGAAAATTTTTAAAAATATATTTTGGGTTTTATACCGAATTTGGTTTTACGTACTTGTAGCCCTACCCATTTTAATTCTCTTTCCGTTTCTAATTGTTTCTATTTTAAAAGAATCTTGGTATCCCTACTTTTTTAAATTGGCTCGCATTTGGGCCAGGTTTATTTTGATTGGGATGGGTTTTAACGTTAAAATTGAAAACCAACAAAGGCTTGAAAAAAATAAAAGCTACATGTTTGTTGCCAACCATACCTCTATGGCAGATATTATGCTCATGTTGGTATCTGTTAAAAACCCGTTTGTTTTTGTTGGTAAAAAGGAATTGGCTAAAATACCATTATTTGGTTTTTTTTATAAACGCACGTGTATTTTAGTGGATAGAAGCTCACCTAAAAGCAGACAAGCCGTTTTTTTAATGGCACAAAAAAGATTAAAATCGGGGTTAAGTATTTGTATTTTCCCTGAAGGAGGTGTTCCTGAAGAGCATATTCTGCTTGACGAGTTTAAAGATGGCGCTTTTAGACTCGCAATAAACCATCAAATACCTATTGTCCCTCTCACATTTAAAGATAATAAGAAAAGATTTTCTTATACTTTTTTTAGTGGCGGACCAGGGTTGATGCGTGTTAAAATTCATGAATTTTTAGAAACAAAAAACCTAAAGATTGATAATACAAAAGATTTGAATAATATGGCTTACGAAATAATTTTAAACGAGTTGAAAAGAGACAAAAAATAAAACTGCTCTTGTAAAAGAGCAGTTTTTGTGAGATTTCTTCAAAAGCTTGAAAAAACATCAAGGTCTAACCAAAAACCTAAAATTTTAATCCAATTCCTGTATAGACACCTATAAAATAAGGTTTAAAATTACCTGAGGTATTGTTGAATGTATTGATTTGATATTTAAACAATGGCTCTAAATTCAAATCTAATTTTTTAGTTATTTTATAATTTAATCCCAAACCAAAATTAGCACTATAACTTACCTTATTAAGGTTTGTGGCTTCTCCTATACGCGTTCGGTTTCCATTAAATTCAGAAAACAATTCATTATTGCTCAATATGAAGGAGCTAAACCCACCGATGATATTAAAACCGAATTTTTTATTAATAAGGGCGTATTCAATTTCTAATGGAATCTCAATAAAACCTAACGACTGATTAACGGATGTATTTGAGGTCTTAATAAAAGGTTCATTAATTAAATTACTGACGCTTTCTCCGCTTATTAGTGAGAAGTTTTCTCCTGAATTATTAGTGTCTACATTCTTTAAAGCACGGGAGCTAGAGCTTAAACCAATAGATTCAAAAACAATAACATTATTGGTATTGTAACCTATGTTAACCTTATTAATACCAGACCTAACACTTAATTTTTTGTTTAAGGCATAACTCGCGCTCACACCATAACTCATAGTGACTTCACCACTCTTAGAATTTTCATTAAACTGCGCATCTAAAGATGAGCCTTTACCGAGGCTACTAAAATATATTGGAGCGGCATTAGTTCCAACGCTCCATTTGTTTAAACTAGTAGCGTCATCCTCTTTTTTTGATTCAGCAATAGCTTCTTCAATGGTGGAGTTGTTTTTTGGATTTGCTGTCATCAAAGGGTTGCTCTCTTCATTCTTATTATCCGCCATTGAAGAAATATCTTTTTTATTTGAACTAGCCTTTTCATTGGTTTTTTTCATTTCAGAAATAACTTCGTCAGAATCTCTTTGGTTAATTTTGGCAACTTTATTTTCTTCAGATGAGTTTTTATAAGCGCTGTTTTTATTAACCAATATTTGGTTTTGGTCGCCGGATTTAATAGTACTAGGTTTTAAATTAGTTCGAGAAAAATTATTGCTAACACTAGTTCGTTGAATTGAATTGTTTGAGTTTTGAGAATTTGCAATGTTATTGGAATCTTTATTGTCAATGTTATCTACAATATTATTATTAGAACTAATAATTGCATTATTTGGAATGGTTGATTTTTCAGGTAATGCACTTTCAGTATCTACAACTTGATTTGCAGGAAGTGAATTATCATTGTTAAAATAGATGCTACCAGCGGTTAATAGCAATAAAAATAATGCTGCAATTCCGGCATAACGCCACCATAAAGGAAGAGCTCTGCGTTTCTTTTTATTTTGATTAAGTTTCGCTTCAATATTTTGCCAAATGGCATCTTTAGGAGTGGCCTCAAAATCTTTAAAGCCTTCTTGAAACAACCTGTCAATATGTTTTCTCTCTTTCATTATAACGATTGTAAACTTCTTGTTGTTTTATAGTTTTCAATAGTTTTTTTCAATATCTGTCTAGCTCGCGCCAGATTAGATTTTGAAGTACCTATATTTAGATCTAGCATACTTGCTATGTCTTTATGAGAATAACCATCCAATACATATAAGTTAAAAACCAATCGGTATCTGTCGGGTAATTCTTGAATAATCTGCAAAAGATAATCTATGGTAACAGAATCTTCGTCAATTTCTATCTCCTCGTCTTCTGCAAAATCATCAGGGATGATTTCAAAAACCTTTTCGTGACGGTATCGCTGTAAAACAGTATTCACTGTAATTCTTTTTAACCATCCTTCAAAGGAACCTTGGTGTTTAAACTGTTCAATTTTTTTAAAAATTGTTAAGAACGCATCTTGCAGATTATCTTCAGCTTCGGCATAGTTTCTTGAATACTTTAAGCAGATTGAAAATAGTTTACTCGAAAAGAGCTTGTATATTTCACTTTGTGCTTGAGTATCATTAATCTTACAATTTTCTATGAGTTGTTTTAAACCCAAATCAAACACGTATTAATTAATAATTCATTAATCTATAACGGGCACTTCAATTATTAAATATTGGTCTTCATCGTTTTCATCAACGCCTTGCCAGAATTTAAAAATATAACTACCATTACTGGTCACAATAAAATTAAAAGTTGCTTCTACTAATTCATCGCTCAGATCATTACAATTATTGTCCTGAACATTATAATTTATAACAGCTACTGTACGTTCATTTAAATTTTTTCTATAATAGAACTCTTTAAAACTATGACAAGTTGTAGGTCTTAAATAACTAACCGTTATAGGATAGATTTCACCTAAAGTAAATGATTCTGGTATATTAACACTTTCAACAGGTAAAATCTCTAAGCTGTATTCAAGACCATCGTCGCTGCTACAAGAAGCAAATAAAATTAAGGATAATGTAATTATAATCAAACGTTTCATTGCAATTTTCTATTCATTTGGGTTCACCAAATAGATGCCGTGACGTTTAAAAGGTTGCGTGTTTAAATAAAAAAATCCCGATTAGTCGGGATTTTTAAGTTATTTTAAAGTTTTTAAAATTTCTTTAATTTTTAGTTCCAGTTCATCCTGCAGTTCTGGATTATCTTTTATAATAGCTTTAACAGCATCCCTGCCTTGTCCTAGTTTAGTATCTTGATAGCTAAACCAAGAACCGCTTTTCTTAATGATTTCATGTTCAACAGCGATGTCTAAAATTTCACCAACTTTTGAAATGCCTTCACCATACATGATATCAAATTCTGCCGTTTTAAAAGGTGGAGCTACTTTATTTTTAACCACTTTTACTTTGGTTTTATTACCAGTAACGTTGCCGTCAGTTTCTTTAATTTGTGTTGAACGTCTTATATCTAACCTTACAGAAGCATAGAATTTTAAGGCATTCCCACCCGTAGTGGTTTCCGGGTTGCCAAACATAACTCCAATTTTTTCACGCAATTGGTTAATGAAAATAACGGTGCAATTTGTTTTACTGATTGAAGCAGTAAGTTTTCTTAACGCCTGAGACATTAATCGTGCATGTAATCCCATTTTTGAATCGCCCATTTCTCCTTCAATTTCACTCTTTGGAGTTAATGCGGCAACAGAATCTATAACGACAATATCTATAGCACCAGAACGAATTAAATTATCGGCAATTTCAAGTGCTTGTTCACCATTATCTGGTTGAGACATAATTAAATTGTCAACATCTATACCCAATTTTTGAGCATAAAACCTATCAAAGGCATGTTCCGCATCAATGAACGCTGCAATGCCACCTGCTTTTTGAGCTTCTGCTATGGCGTGTAATGTTAAGGTCGTTTTACCAGATGACTCCGGACCGTAAATTTCAATAACTCGGCCACGTGGATAACCACCTACTCCCAAGGCAATATCCAATCCAAGGGAACCAGAAGGAATAGCTTCAACATCTTGTATAGGTGAATCACTCATTCTCATAACCGTCCCTTTTCCGTAGGCCTTATCAAGTTTGTCTAATGTAAGTTTAAGTGCTTTTAATTTGGCTTCTTTTTCGTTGCTCATCTTTAATTTTATTTCAGTAAATATTGTTGCTAAAATAACACTTCTTTTGTCACAATACAATTTTAGGACGCAACCTTTTTTGGTATTTTACATCTAGTTATTATAGTGGGAAATTTTTTGCTATGAAATGGACCAGTTTAAAATTTGACATAAATAATTTATTGAAAAAATAGGTTTTTATTAAGTGGTAGTTAAACCAAAAATGAAAGCCCTATGTTGACTAATTCAAATATTTAAAAAAGCACTTTGCAATATGTAAAGTGCTTTTTTTATGTGAGATGGCTATGGTTTTTTAAAAAAACGTACCTTTGCTCTTTTAATATTCTTTAACCTTAAAACATTAGTATAGCATGCAACTGTACAATAAATTAAGCGCAAAAGAAAGATCAGAATTAATCGATGAAGCAGGAAAGAATCGATTAACACTTTCTTTTTATCAATATGCCAAAATTGGCAATCCTCAAGTGTTTAGAGATCACTTATTCATTACCTGGAATGCATTAGATGTTCTGGGAAGAATTTATGTGGCTCATGAAGGGATTAACGGTCAGTTATCACTGCCGGCAGATCGCTTTAATGAATTCAAAGCACATTTAGACAGCATTAGTTTTTTAGAAGGAATTAGACTCAATATTGCCGTTGAGCAAGACAATAAATCATTTTTAAAACTTAAAGTTAAAGTACGTGATAAAATTGTGGCTGATGGTTTGAATGATGACACTTTTGATGTCACTAATAAAGGCATTCATTTAGGCGCAGAACAATTCAACGCTTTTATAGAAGATGAAAACACGGTTTTAGTTGATATGCGTAATCATTATGAAAGTGAAATAGGACATTTTAAAAATGCCGTTACTCCGGATGTTGATACGTTTAGAGACTCTTTAGATATTATTGAAGCCGATTTAAAAGACCACAAAGAAGATAAAAATCTGGTCATGTATTGTACCGGAGGCATCCGCTGTGAAAAAGCAAGTGCCTATTTTAAACACAAAGGGTTTAAAAATGTATACCAGCTAGAGGGTGGAATAATTGAATACAGCAGACAAGTAAAAGAGAAAAATTTAGACAATAAATTTTTAGGACAAAATTTTGTGTTTGATGACCGCAGAGCAGAACGCATCAGTGAAGATGTGGTAGCCAATTGTCATCAATGCGGACAGCCTTTTGATGTGCACACTAATTGTGCTAATGAAGCCTGTCATTTACTATTTATTCAATGTGATACATGTAAAGAGAAAATGGAAAATTGCTGTTCAACGGCTTGTATGGAAATAAACAGATTGCCTTATGAAGAGCAAAAGGAACTTAGAAAAGGGAAAGGTAATAGTAATGATATTTTTAAGAAAGGGAGAGCAGATCATTTACCATTCAAAAAGGATTTGAGAAATATTTTTGAGACACTAAATATTAATAAAGAATAACAAGTTGGTCATGCAGAAAATTGAATTAATGGCTCCGGCAGGAAATTTTGAGTCTTTGCAGGCAGCTTTAGATAACGGCGCTGACTCTGTTTATTTTGGTGTAGAGCAACTAAATATGAGAGCTAGAGCCTCTATTAATTTTACTTTAGACAATTTGCCAGAAATTGCAAAGCGTTGTAAAGCTAAAAACGTAAGAACTTACTTAACGCTTAACACTATTATTTACGATCATGATTTATCCATAGTTAAAACCTTAATCAACAAGGCTAAGGAAGCTGGAATTACAGCAGTTATCGCGATGGACCAGGCGGTAATAATGACTGCCAGAGAGGTTGGCATGGAAGTGCATATTTCTACCCAAATAAATATCACCAACATTGAAACCGTTAAATTTTATGCGCTGTTTGCAGATACTATGGTTTTGAGCAGAGAGCTGAGTTTAAGACAAGTAAAAAAAATAACCGAGCAAATAGAAAAAGAACAAATCAAAGGGCCTTCAGGTAAACTAATTGAAATTGAAATATTTGGGCATGGTGCGCTTTGTATGGCCGTTTCCGGGAAGTGCTATATGAGTTTGCATTCTTATAATTCTTCTGCTAACAGAGGCGCTTGCAAGCAAAATTGCAGAAAAAAATATACAGTGATTGAGCAGGAAACAGGTTTTGAGATGGAGATTGATAACGAGTATATCATGTCTCCAAAAGATTTATGTACCATAGATATTTTAGACCAAGTAGCCGATGCCGGAATAAAGGTCTTGAAAATTGAAGGTCGCGGAAGAGCTCCTGAATATGTTGCCAAAGTCATTTCATGTTATCGTCAGGCCATTGATAGTTTAGAAAGAGAAACGTATCAAAAAGAAAAAGTAATCGTCTGGATGCAAGAACTTGAAAAAGTTTACAATCGTGGTTTTTGGAATGGTTATTATTTAGGGCAAAAACTTGGAGAATGGAGTATCGGTTCTGGTTCTCATGCTACCCAAAAAAAGGTATATATAGGAAAAGGCACACACTTTTTTCCAAAACCTCAAATTGGTGAATTTAAAATTGAAGCCTATGATATTTCTATTGGAGACACTATTTTAATAACGGGACCAACTACTGGTGCCAAAGAAATTGAAGTGAATGACATGATGGTGAATGATGAAAAATTAACAAAAGGCTCCAAAGGAGATTTGGTTACGATTCCATTAGGTTTTAGAATCAGGCCTTCAGATAAGTTATATAAAATTGTAGAAAATAAAGTGGAAGCTTAATGGTAGTCATCACGTTACAACGTAACAAATGTATTGGATGTAATTACTGTGTGGAATTTGCTCCTAGACAATTTCAAATGTCAAAAAAAGACGGAAAATCGGTCTTATTACATGCTAATGATAAGAAAGGCTTTTTTACTTTAAAATCTAATGACAATGAAATTCTTGAAGCTTGTGAGAAAGCTTCAGCGGCTTGCCCGGTTAAGATAATTAGTGTAAAATTAATTTAAGAATCCATGCAATTAATAACATTTTTTGGGGTTGTAATGATAATTAAACGACTATTTTAAAGTAAGCATAATAATCTTATCTTTACCTTTTAAAATAATTATAAACCTTCATTCGTAATATTTTTATTAACGAATTCAACATATAAAATATATGGCTTGTAACAGTTGTACAACTGACAGTAGCGGTCAACCAAAAGGATGTAAAAATAATGGTACCTGTGGTACTGATAGTTGTAATAAACTTACCGTTTTTGATTGGCTAGCAAACATGTCTCTTCCAAACGGAGAAAAACCTTTTGACTGGGTTGAGGTCCGTTTTAAAAACGGCAGAAAAGAATACTATAAAAACCTTGAAAATCTAACATTAAGTATTGGTGATGTTGTGGCTACACAGGCACCATCTGGTCATGATATTGGAATGGTCACTCTAACGGGTGAACTAGTGCGGGTTCAAATGAAACGCAAAAATATTTCTCAAGAATCAGAAGAAATATATAAAATATACAGAAAAGCGAGTCAAAAGGATATTGATATTTGGTCTGATGCCAGAGACAAGGAAGAACCTATGAAGGTGAGAGCGCGTCAATTCGCCATAGACTTAAAGTTGGAAATGAAAATTTCTGACATTGAATTTCAAGGCGATGCCAGTAAAGCTACTTTTTATTACACGGCTGAAGACAGGGTTGATTTTAGAGAACTTATTAAGGTGTTTGCCAGAGAGTTTAGAACCCGTATTGAAATGAAACAAGTAGGTTTTCGTCAGGAAGCCGCAAGACTTGGAGGCATTGGTTCTTGTGGAAGAGAATTGTGTTGTTCAACCTGGTTGACAGATTTTCGTTCAGTAAGTACGTCAGCAGCAAGATACCAGCAGTTATCATTAAACCCTCAAAAACTGGCTGGTCAATGTGGAAAATTAAAGTGTTGTTTAAATTATGAGCTGGATACCTATCTTGATGCTTTAAAAAGTTTTCCTAAAACTGAAATTAAATTAGCCACTGAAAAGGGTACTGCTGTTTGTCAAAAAACAGACATTTTTAAAGGACATATGTGGTATGCCTATGAAGGTGAATGGATGAATTGGCATAAAATAACTACTGATCAGGCAAACGAAATAATTGGCATCAATAAAAAAGGCAATAAAGTTTCAAGCCTTGAAGAATATGCTTCTGAGTTGATATATGAGTCTAAAAATGAGTTTGAAAACGTTGTTGGTCAAGATAGTTTAACACGCTTTGATAGTCCAAAACCAAATAATAAACGTAAAAATAAAAGAAACAATAAAAACAGAAGAAAACCTCAAAACACAAAAAATAATGCGAAATAAGGTATTGTTCTTAGTTTTAGTTTTTTCTTTAGTCATTGTCTCTTGTGATTCAAAAAGGATTTATGATGATTATAAATCTGTTCCAGATGAATGGAATAAAGATTCAATAATGTCGTTTAAATTACATCCTCCAGACTCCATTAACCCTTATAATTTATTTGTGAATTTAAGAAACACCAATAGTTATAAGTACAGTAATATTTTTTTAATAGTTGAAATGGTCTTTCCTCACGGAAAAACAATAAAAGATACTTTAGAATACAGAATGGCCGACCCAAGTGGTAAATTATTAGGCACAGGCCTTATGGATGTTAAAGAAAATAAGTTGTGGTATAAAGAAGCCGTTGTGTTTAATGAATCTGGTGAATATACGGTTAACATTCAACATGCTATGAGAGAAAATGGCAAAGTAAATGGCGTTGTGTCTCTTGAAGGCATTACAGATATCGGTTTTAGAATAGAGTCCCCAACAAGTAATAAATAGTTATGGCAAAAGCAAAACAAACAAAAGATAGTCAAGGGTTTGATAAATATGTGCGTTGGTTTTGGATACTTTTTTCCACGGGTATTATTTTTATTATATTAATCTTTGCTTTCGCTTCTTGGGGCGTATTTGGTGAAATGCCAGATCATACGGTTTTAGAAAATCCTAAAACTAATCTTGCTACAGAAATTATTTCATCTGACGGAAAAACCTTAGGTAAATTTTATTTTAATGACAACAGAACACCTGTTGGATACGAAGATTTATCGCCAAATTTGGTTCAAGCTCTCATCGCCACAGAAGATGAACGTTTTATGGATCATTCTGGAATAGACGCTAGAGGCACTTTAAGAGCTGTGGTTAAACTTGGCAGCGGCGGTGGAGCTAGTACGATTTCTCAGCAATTAGCCAAACAATTATTTCATGGAGAAGGCTCAACTAACATTATTGAAAGAATTTTACAAAAGGCAAAGGAATGGATTATTGCTATGCGTTTAGAACGTCAATATACCAAAGAAGAAATTATTGCCCAATATTTTAATATTTATGATTTTGGAAATAATGGAGATGGAATCAGAAGCGCTTCAAGAATATATTTTAATAAAGAACCTAAAAATCTTGATTTGAAAGAAGCGGCCATGTTAGTTGGCATGTTTAAAAATTCTTCTTTTTATAATCCAATACCAAGTAGAAATCCTGTAGGCGTAAAAAATAGGCGTAATGTAGTATTATTCCAAATGGAGAAATATGGTTATATAAATAAAGTGATTAAAGATTCGCTTCAAAAAACAGAATTAGATTTAGATTTTTCTCCAGAATCACATCGTGAAGGTATAGCCACTTATTTTAGAGGGTATTTAGATGGGTTTATGAAAAATTGGATAAAGAAAAACCCAAAACCAGATGGTTCAAAATGGAATTTATACAATGATGGATTAAAAATATATACTACCATAGATTCTCGAATGCAAACCTATGCTGAAAATGCGGTCCAGCAACATATGCCAAGGTTACAGGCAGAATTTTTCAATCAGAATACACCTAGAAGAAATCCAACAGCACCATTTTTAGAATTAGAGAAAGATGAAATTGATGCCTTGATGAGAAGAGGGATGAGACAATCAGAGCGTTGGAGGCATTTGAAGTACGATTTAAAAAAATCAGATAA
>ENA-UOYD01000143-UOYD01000143.1-marine-metagenome-genome-assembly--contig:-NODE-143-length-20130-cov-6.670324_pt1 | contig 20130 bp, 45 predicted proteins | sample MGYA00238169_ERZ767097 | MGnify/ENA primary metagenome ERZ767097 (study PRJEB28937, sample SAMN06267346) | marine metagenome | isolation source: Columbia River Estuary | place: USA:Columbia River Estuary... | reverse complement strand
CTATTAAGTAATCATTTAAGCTTACTTCATCATTTATCTTAAAAACAATTTTTTTGTTTATTCTTGCCATCTCTTATTTTTTATTATCCTATCTTATCTGAAAGATATGTTGCTATCGCTGCTTCTGTTGTATAAGCTGTTGGTGTAGCATCTTGAAACTCTGTGAATTTTATTCTTGAAACTGACCTTTCACCTAATGTATCAGTAACACCCCAATTAGTGATTACTACCTCTGTAGCTGTGAAATTCATGTCGCACCACGCTGCATTATGATATATTACTTTTACACCATTGTCAATCTTTAAAATGTTGTTTTCTAAACTTACTTTTGTTGCCATTTTTTTATTTATTTAATTGTTATAATACTTCTCTAACTGATACGTTGTCGATTGAGCCTACAAACCCTATTGATGGATTAGCTCTAAGGTGAAATGAGTTATTAATATTATCGCTGTCTCTAGTTAACACCTCAGTATAAACGCCTATTGCACTTCTTGCTGTTCCAAAGACAAGATTACCAACTTTTGCTTGTACTGTACCGCTTGTATATGCTGTTATTTCAAAGGTTACTACATATTTTTTTAAAGCAAAAACTCTTTCTGTTTGGTAAAGTTGACCTCCAACAACGCCTAATCCAGTAGCAATTCCATTAGCTATAGACCAAGAAGAACTTGTTATAGTCCAACCACTATCAGTATCAAACCCACCGTTTAATAAAAGTTCAGAGCCTAATCTTTCCCTTTTTTTGCTAAATAATATTACTTTATTCTTTATTCTTGTCATTACTTTATAAGTTTAATATTTAGTTTACCACCAATCCACACTCTATTCTCAGTGTCGTACCCAACAGATACCTCACGACCTTTATTGTTCATAAGGGATAAATTAGCCTTAGCTACAAAGCTTATGTTAGGTACTGTAGGTACTCCTAGCTCTAAGCCTAAACCTGCTGTTAGTCTTGGAAGCACCTTAATCACTTCGGGAGTGTATGTAAATTCTTTTTCCTTTATTGTGTAGTCTACTGAGTAGTTTAATAAGCCCCCTCTAGTTGTAGCTTCACCTTTTATTATTATCTCCTTATTATCTACTAAAGTATCAGAGTATTTATTAATTTCTATAGCTTTTAGAAATATTTCTTTCTTTTCTAATGAATCTATAGCATCCTCATATAATTTTTTATAGCCTTTATCAACCTCTATAACATCCCCTTTTAAAAAAATTGTGTCTCTAATAATTCTAGGTTCTACTGGTATAATCCCTGTTGTACCTTTCACTTCTGGCACTATTACACTTACTGTGCTTTGTACTACATCTTTCTTATTACTAAAAAACCCTTGCCACCCTATAAAAAGAAGTGAAAGGATTAGTAATATTTTAGTTAAATCTAATTTCATACTAACTCTACGTGTGGTAGGTCTTGAAACTTTTGGTCTATTACTAGTACACCATCCATGTCCCAATTTCCTCCCCATCTGATTTTATGTGTTATCTCACCATCCTCTAACAACTCTACTGCACAGCTTGCTACTATACCTATTATATAAGCTAGGTGAACTTTATCGTAAGCTATCTTTTCCCTAATCTCTATATCCGGATGATACACATATAAATCTGCAGCTAAAGAAGGCTTATGGTTATGCATGCCCTTTTTACTGATACCATCTATTGTTGATTTACCATCGTCAAAAAGTATTTTCTGACGTTCTAATGAACGATACCCCTCTGAGATACCAAAGTCAACATTAGTACGAGATATTGCAAGAGAGAGTATCTTCTGTAGGTCTACGTGGCATGTGTATAACTCCTTTAAACTATTTTTTCCGAAGTTCATATACCTAGTTATTTTTATTTATTAATAAGCTTATAATCTTTTGTTGACTTGCTTGTATCTCCTCTTGAGATTTTTCTATATTTTCTATCCTACCATCTAACTCTACTCTAGGTACAAATACCTCAATCTTCCTCTCAAAAGGCATGTGTAAACTACTATCTTCAATGTGGTTATCTACTTTTGATTGCCAACGAGATTGATACACTATGAAGGATAGAACTGTAAAAAGTGTTGTTAACGGTATAGCATTTAGCTTTATATAATGGTTTGTTAAAACTGTCATTTAGTTGTGGGTTATAAATTTATATTATTACTTACTTTTTATCTGTATAAACTTTGGCATCAACCCACCCTTGTACAAACATATATGCAATTGCTATATATGTCCAATCTGAGCTATCTACCTTACCAAAAATAGATAACATAGTTGCTACTATTAAGATTACTAGCTTTCTACTAGCCCATTTACCTAAATACTTATCTAACACTGCCTCCATTTCTTACTTCTTAATTTATTATTATTTATATATAATATGTGCTTACAAAGATACTATTTTTTATCTTAAAGCTACAATACTATATAACAACGTTTTATATTGTTAAAGAATATTTTTATCTCTTATTAATCTCAGGTAGGACTCACAATCTGTTGTAGAACCTTTAAAGAGAGTAACCTCTTTTATAACCTTAAAAGGTTTAGCCCCCTCAATCTCTAATTCAACTACACTAAACTTTAGTATTCCTAGCCAATTCCTTTTAGCTTTTACTTTTATATCTTTATATGTATTCATCATATCTGTTCTGCAAATTCATAAGTTACCCCCACGTTAGCTGCAATACCATTTTCTCTGTGCATTGTAAATATAAATATATCTGATGGGGTCTGATATATCTCTGTTTTACCATCAAATAAGGCAGATGATGAATATGTTACATCTTGCCCTACCCTACACCCAAATGCTAATTTTGCCTTTGCTGTATTAAAAGTCATAGGTGTAGCCACGTCAGGAAAATCATATACAATATACTCTAAATGACCATCTCCAAAATCAGTCCAAGTTTGATTATTCAAAGTAATAGCTGTAGCATCTCTTGTATGCCAAACCCTTAATATAGACCTGCTATCTGAATAGGCGTTAATTAACAATGCTATAGCATCCCTAGTATTTATCTTTCCATCCACTATAGCCTTACTTCTAACTACTAGTACAGGTACATTGTAACCTGTTATAGGTACAGAACCTGTTTGATTAGAGATACCTATACTACCATAAGTTTTTCCATTATTTTTACCCCCCTCACTTGATACGTCTACACAACCAAACCTTATAATATTATTATCACCTAAATTCTCTGACTCAAAGAATAAAGGGTTTGCAGGGTTTGACATAGATAACTCTGAAAGTGCACCTAAGTAATTAAAAGAACCTACTAATTTAAGATTTATAAAAAATTTATAATTACCAACACCCCTCCATTGGTACTGAATATCAAATATATTACCCTTTGATAAGTCTATACCTATAGTATCAAGCTCAACCTTATCTTCTGTAGTAGAGCCACCCCTTGTAGTTCTTACAACACCATATAACGTACCACTTTCTAATCTAAAGAATGCACCGTTTTCCTCCGTAGCTGTTCCAAAACTTCTGTTCATCAAAGCATTTGGATTCTCTATAAAAGCTGATGTAGAGTATATAAAACCTCTATTAGGCTCATATCTAGGGTTTCTGTAAGAACGTAGATTAGTTTTATTATTTAATGCAGCACCTGCCTGTATATGCAAAGCCCCATCAACACTTGTTGAGTTTGTAATAGATGTCTGTACAACATTATTAATTCTCTCATACCAAAGTGACATAGGTACATGGTGTGAAAACATACCATGAAATATAGAGGTATCTAATATAACTTTTGGTCTACCCCAAGCATCTAATCCTATATCATTATTAGATATATTTACAAATGTACTACTACTAGCCTTAGAAACTGCTAAATTATTTTGTGCAAATGTTATAAAAGAATTAACACTAAATGGCACATCTAAAGAATTAACAGCATTTGAAAGTGCTATAGCTGTTGGTGTTGGTACGTTATTATTTAAGCTATGTGTAATAAAGAATACTATTATACCCTCTTCTATAAGCTTAGTGTTATTATAGTATACTAAATCTTTTGGGATATCTATCTCTACAACACTAGTAATTGTGTCTGTAATAACTAATGAGTTCTCTATTATCTCAATTCTCTTACTCATAATGTTTTAAGGTCTAAATTTTTTTGCTTATCTTTGTGCAAATATACGAAAAAAATACAACAAGAGATTTATGGGCAAAAGTACTGAGTACTATAGAAATAATGCTGCAGCTAGGAAAAAAAAGGCTGCCACAGATAAAAAGGTTAACTCTAGACCTGAGCAGGTAAAGAAGAGGGTTGAATCAAACGCTGCTAGAAGAAAAGCAAAAGCTGCAGGTAAAAATATAAAAGGAAAGGATTATGACCACGCAGTAGGTAAGTTTGTTAAAACTAAGACTAATAGGGGTAGAGCCGGAGAAGGTGGTAGAAAAAAGAAAAGGTAGTTATAATTAGCTACCTTTTTTCTCTTTTATTCATCTTCTTAATCATATCTAAGTAGTACTTATTAATCCTTACATCTGTATCTGCAAGTATCACATTATCTGCACCTGTTGGCATCTTCTTAGCTCCTACACAGTATTTATGCATATCATTACATAAACCCTTAGCTTTATCTGTTAATGTAAATAACCTAGGTTGGTTTCCCATCCTATTCTTCCAAACCTTTATATAACCTTTCTCCCTTAATTCAGTTAGAGCTTTACTTTGAAACATACCTATTATCTTATAATATGTATGAAACTCTGTATAAGAAAACGCACCTTTAGGGTAAAGGTACAGAAGCGTTTCTATATAACCTTTATTAAGGTCTGAGTGGGACTTTAGAGCCCATCTAAACACAATTCTTATGTATTGAAGGAAGTCGTAATCCCTAACTGATGTATGCTGTGGGAGTGGTGTTTTCTTGGTTATACTTCTATTCCTAACCTTCTTAGCCTTTAACTTCTTTTTCTTCTCTAAAGATTTTCTTTTCTCTTCTGTTAGGTTCTCTAAACAATGTAATCTAGCTGTTTCTCTAGATACACCTAATCTTCTCTCAATATCCCTGTAGGTTAAGCCATGCTCTACCCTATACATCAATATCAATTCTTTAATCTCCTTATCTAAAGGAGTAAATCTTTCTTGACCTTGCTTCATATTTAATTTAATTTGTCACAAATATAGTAAAAATTTGGGACACTTAGAAACTCCGATGGGACTCGAACCCACATGTGAAGGGTTGCAGCCAACCACCTATCCAATTCGGTCACAGAGTCATATGTATAGAAAATCTAATAATGTATACACTTTGTACTGTTTATGTATAATAATAAGTGTTTTTCGCCTATTATAAGTATTTTGTGGGGCAGGTGTGAGTTGAACACACTCCTTTGGTTTTTCAGACCAACGCTTCTACCGAGTTAGCTTCTCCCCCATTATATGTTCTTGCACATAAAAGTGCAATTTTTAGCACTTTTAAATGTTTTTACATATAGTTTGTATGAAAAGTCATACAATAGTGCTGCATATTACACTTTATGAATGATTTATCATACATTTAGCACACCTACAAGGAATCGAACCTCATCCATACACAGTTTTGGAGACCGGCTGCATACCATTATGCTTAGGTGTATTTGAGGATTGTGAGAATTATGATATCTCGACCTGTACGTTAACAGCGTACTGCTCTGCCTCTGAGCTAACAATCCTTAACAGGCTATATAGCTCGCTGCTATATACTTAGCCTCCTTTGGGGAAGAACCTTAGCAGAAAGAGGTGGTCGTGACCCACAGCCAAGTTAATGACCCATTCCCTTAGCAGGGGAAGCCGACCCTAGTCGGTTCACTTTCTATGTTTGTAGATACTAACATTAATGTACCTTTTTGGGTACAATGGGGACTAATATCAACATTATGTACCTTTTTGGGTATAATAATCCCATATCTTGTGGAAGGAAAGGGATTCGAACCCCCAAGGGCTTTTATACCCCTACTGCTTTTCAAGAGCAGCCCCTCGTCCAACCGGACTCCTTCCTTTTGTGGGTCACAGTGGATTCGAACCACTCTGCTAGAGCTTTACAGGCTCGGCATCTGCCGGAGGTAACCCAATAAAAAAGCCCCTAACAAATAAATGCTAAGGGCTTGTAAGCTTAAAAATGAAAGGTATTATCCTGCGACAGTACCACCAATTTTTACACATAACTCACCCTGTCGGTCATACGACCAACTAAAGCAATTATAATATGTGTTAAAATTTTTCATTATTTATCCTCTTTTAAAGTGCAGAGCCTAGGCTACTATGCTAGGTTGGGCACTATGTTAATTAAATGTTTAAGTTATTAGCTTAAACCTTCTGCGTTAGGAACTGTTTCATTCCAAACAAATGTGTACTCAGCGTCAGCAAATACTGTTGTTAATTGGAAAGAATACAACTTGTAACGAGATGTTCCTGTGAATACGATTAACTTGTCAGTCAGGTTAGCTAAAGAAGGGTTTTTATAGAATGCTGATTCTAATTCCTCTACCTTACCAATAGCTGCTTTATAAGCATCAATGCTCATTGCTTCTTGTGCTGTTTGACTTACGATGTCAACCCCTTCTGATGCGTTAAAGAAAACCTTAACGTCACGTATTTCTGAAAATGCTCTTTTACTCATGTCTTTATTGTTTTAAGTTGTTTAACTAATGTTGAGTGCAAATATACAAAAAATAAATAACTTTTAAAAAATATATTTTTTATACACAAAAAGCTGCTGACTTAGTGGCTAACTCCACTAGTTTAGGGTAATCCCTAGCTACTGCAGAGTTGAAAAGATACATCTGCATAGAGTCCTGCACAGCGTGACTACTACTTGAAAATACCTTATTAAACCTTTCTAATGCATCCTTCTCACCACGCTTATCCTTACACTCAACGCAGAATATATAATCCTCTATAAACTGCTTAATATTAAATTTAACTACCCTCACTTCCATAAAATTAATGTTTCATATAGCAAAGATACTAATAAATAGATAGTATCAATTTTCTTTATGAAGTTTATTTAACCACTTAATTTCTAAAACCTTCCACTCAGATATACCATTTAAACGTTTATCTAATGTAGGTCTTGATAGACCTAACTCCTTAGCTAGGGTCTTTTTGTTGAATGTAGTGGTATATAATATTGTCCTCGCTACAATCGTAGTATCCGCTTGTTCCTTGATTTTCTTCATCTCTGTTTGTTTTAATAATTGAACTTTCTTGTGGTTGGTCGGCTTTTTTGTCATTTATAAAGTCTTGTAGCACTTCTTCAATTCCATCATAATCAGTACAAGCCCAAATATTTACATTTTCTTCAATCCAATTTCTTAATTTCATTTTTTTTTATTTATTAAGTTTTGTTATTAATTCGTCACAACTACGGTTAAACATTTAAGTTGGAGTTAATATGCCACTTATTTTAACTCATTTTTTAACCAACGATAACAAGTTCTAAAACTAATGTAAAATGTCACTTTATTAAGGTTTGGTATATCGTTACTTATTCTTTTCCAGTTCTTATCCATTTCTGAAACTAATTCTTTTTCTTCTGGCAAACTTCCACCAACTATGTGCATATTTAATGCTCTAATCAGTAAAGGTATTTTTTGTTTATATTCTTCAGGGCAAGTTTCCCAATAAGTTACATTATCTAAAATGTCTGTTATTTCTTCTGCTATTTTTTTATCTAATTTCATAATTTTAAAATTTATTTTGTTTTTATTCGCACTAATTATGCACTATTCAGTTAAATAATATAACCTTTATGGTGTTTTAGGTGTGGTATAGTGTGTTACAAATTCAGTCATTACATCTCTACTAAAGCATTTAGTCAAAGTTCCTTCTATATATCTACCTGTTTGGTAAATCCATCTCTTATTTTTATATAAGGCTCTTTCATAATCAGTTCCATCCCAAACTAAATACCACCCCTCTAATTGTGGTTGTCCTTTTTTTGCTATCTCTATCCAATTCATAATATTTGTATTGTTTTAAACGGTTACATTAGTTAACTATGTACATAAAAAATAAAGTTATATTTTAAACTCCTTAATTTTTGTAATACATTCTTTACATATGCAAGTAACGTAAGTTAAGCCTTCACCTCTTAAACTAAAAGTTTCTTTTATGCTAAAACAAAAATTGCATTGTGCATATAAACTTTCATCTTTCTTAATTTCTAAATCTATTTTTCTCATATCTATATTATCAATCGGTTTCATAAGTCTTTAGTTTTTCTTGTATTATATTATAAATTTCGTCCCACCTTGGTAACCCTAACAAGCACTTATCATCTATGTAATAATCTGCTGATATCTTCCTGCAATCCTGCTTAAACTGCAATATAAGCACAGGTAGGTTACTGTTTATATAATGGTAAGGTATATCATGCTCCTTTAAAAAATCCTCAGCTAAACCTTCCATTTTACCACTCCTACACGTATTAATTATAATGTAGTGACCTTCATTATACAGTTTTCTTATCACTGTGTCTGCCCCATATCTCAGTATACCCACCTCAGGAAAACTGAGTGTAGCTATAGTACCATCGAAGTCTATAGCTAAAACTAGCTTACCATTTACCATCTATCACTATCATATTTATTATACTCAGCAATAAACTTTACTGCCATAAAGAAAAAGACTGCAACACCTATTACTAGCCATACCAAAGCCACTATAATAGCTAAGAACTCTAATATTTCATTCATAATTTATTTAATTTTAGATTAGGTAGATATGCAGGAGTCGAACCTGCATATCTTTTTTAATTATTTAACTTTCTTTTATAAAGGATGTAACGTTTTAGATACTTTAGTGTTGAAGTCTTCTTATACCCATTGTATATACCCCCATTCCACATCCTAACAACCTCATACTCTGTCGGTGACCTGCAGTACTTCATCTTGAATCTTTTTATCCCTGCTTGGATATATAGCATGAACATCTCTCTTGAATAGGTTTCACTAAACGCTTGTTTGTGAGTAAACTCTGTATTATAAATCCTATTAATGTCCTGCACACATATCTTGTGAATCTGTACTATACCATATGCCTTACCACCATCTCCAATCTTAGTTGCCTTATTGTTTGTCTCAACATGCTTTATGATGTTGTATATCTGATTAAGGTCTAACTTATTAGAGGCTGATAGAGAGAATGATAATAAAAATATTATGATGAATCTTTCCATATCTTGTCTTTTCTGTTAATAATTCTTAGGATTACCCACACTAGCAGGCACATCCCAACTATACAAATTAAGAATGTCATATTAGAATGTATTCTTATACTTAAACTGTAATGCCTTTATAAGGGCTAAGGTATCTGTATTTAAAGGAAACATACTACTCATTGTATAAAAACATTTGTTAAATATAGTTGCCATAGGGTTAGACTTATCATCAAATAAACCACCTACAAAACCATAAGTACTTGTTTCAGTATGCTTTGTGAAGGTTAACCCATAAGACTTCATTATCCTGTCTACCTCATCATTGCTTATTATGTCTACCTTTTTGTTGTAATCTGTAAACTCACTAATAGGTCTTACAATTACCTCCTCGCTATGGTCACACATATTAATTGCTGCCTCTCTAGCTGCAACTAAGTCCTCCTTGGTATGCATCCATGCCTTACTTCCGTTTATAGTTATAAAATTTTCCATAATTATACTACTTGTGTTTTAGTTGTTGTCTTAATAAAACCTACCTCAATACCTACCTCAACACCACTACCTAGGTAGTACTCTAGCTCCTCCTCATCTAGGATTAAGCTCTCTGAGTCATCATCATGTAACGCATACAAAGAGAATGCATTATTACTCATAACATCTTTTGCTTCTTCACTTGTAAGAACCTTCCACACGAAGTTATCACTTACTGTAATCTTAATTGTTTTTCTTGACATAATATTATTGTTTTAAATTATTTACCTATTTTTAGTGTAGCATCCACTAATCTAATATCACCCATATCATCTACATCATTTACTAACCTAGCTAATCTGCTATCTGATGCTAACTGTATCCTCACCTCTATTGAATCTAACTGTAGATATAATAAATTTATTTCTTTGTCTATCTTACTATTATAATTTTCAACCCTCTTCATTTCAATATCAAAGTCATTAGGTATAATTACTAATTCAGATATTTGCATAAGTATTGTTCTTTGTTTATCCCATCCCATTGATTTTTCAGATAACCAATTCTCCCCTTCTTTAGAGTTTAATGCCTTTTGTTTTAAAGCACTTAAGATTACCTCTTTTGGTTGTAACTCTAGCTTATCTCCCATTATAGCTTTAAATAGATAATTTGACGCTGATGGATACTTTAATTTTGAATCTTTAAGATTTTGTATTTGAGATTTTACCCCCTTCTGTATTCTTTCTATTAGAAACTTTCTTTGTGTTTGGTTCATAATATTATTGTTTTAAATTAAATGATTTATCTAACTCCCCAACCACTCTCATACGTTGAGCTAGCACCCATGTACCTCCCTGAGACTCAGGTCTATTATAGAACTCTACATCTTCTACCTCTAGCTCTATCCAAACCCTATCCTTTCCTATCCCATTACCACCTTGTGCAAGATGCGGAGCATATGGAACTAAGGCACAATGCCATCCTTTTCTTCCTGCAAAACCTTTTGTTGGATGATACTCTGCCTCTAGCCACTCTCCGAATGGTATCCTTGACTTCTTGTTTATGAACAATGGTGAATAGCTACCATCCTTCATCTTACGAATTAATTTGTATGCTTTCATATCTACCTACCTATAAAATTAATATAATCCTCACTTACCCTTAGGAAGTCATACACTATCACCTCTCCACTCTTCTCAAATGTCTTTTCCAACATAGAGTTGCTATCCCTCATCTTAGGGTATAGCTCTAGTAATTTCTCTAAATCATCAACGATATAGGTCTGCACCTTATCCTCTCTAAACTTATTAAACTGTCTACTGTCAGGTCTTACAACGTTTATAACGTCTCCCTTCTTAAATTCCCCTTTCATAATAATAATAATTTTATGGTTAAGAGGGGTAGCTACCCACCCCTCTCGTCTACTTAAGACTCATCAGTTAACCTACTCCCACACTGCAGTGTAGTGAGTCCTACCATTCTCATCAATGGTAACAACAATAGGTCTATGACCCGTTACTGTAACAGCAGGCTCTCTGCTATCTACTGCAGGATGTGTATCACCTGCCTTGCCTTCTCCCTCAATAGGGTTTACACATTTACCTTCGATGAAGTGATTACCACCCCCATCAATCATGTGGTTTACACCACCAACTTTAAAATACTCTGCTTTCATACGTTTTAAAATTACAGATTAATAATTACTGCCTCTCGCAGCCTTTTGTTTAAATTTATTTAGATTACTACATTACTACCTCTTCCATCCTCAAAAGCCTCCATAATATAGTCTCTGCACGTCCTTACATCCTTGTTCTCTAAGTACTCCTCCTTACTTATAATATTAACACTAGTATTACCCTCAACCCAATCCCATTCACCTTCATCGTTTAACCACTTCTGATATTCCTTATAGCTATCTTTCTTACCAAACCATGTTGACTCACAACAATCACAATCCATGCTACTAACATAGTAGTATATAGGTTTCTTATCAAAGTTATACTTATACCAATTAATAAACCTCTTCTTGGTTATTTGTAACCACCTTGTTAAGTCATACCTCCAACACCGATACACCTGCTTAGGTGTTTTCATCTCATGAGAGTATAATGCTAAGGTGCAGAAACCTAAATTAAACCTAAGCATCTTACCTAAAAAGGTTATACCCTCATACCTAACACCTAGCTTAGGTTTAACATAACCACTTCTTTCTCTATCTTTATAGACATAAGCCATTCCAAATATTACTCCTGATTTTGATTTCATAATTTTAAATTTATTTAGATTAATAACCACCTGTGAATATTACCCTGATACCACCACTATCATTCTCCTTTGCATTAAATGTTACACCTGACTCAATTAGAGAGGGCAACATACCCACAAAAACATCTGTTGAAATAATTAACTCTCTCATAACCTTAAAAACTTGGGTCTCTGTACTCCTCCATAACCCCAAAGATTATGGATACCTTATGAAACGATTTATACTCCTTTGTTATACCCTTTACTAGCTTATACTTAGCAAAGCAACTTTCATCATCATCCTCAATAATATCCGAATAAGGCACACCTAGATGATTATACCAATTAGAGCCATACTCTTTTACTAACCTACTAACTAATGATTTAATAATCTCAGTACTATAGCTTATAATACCCCAACATTTCTTCTTATCTGACCACTCTAATGTGCTGCTATAGTTATCCTCATTACTTGAGTATGTGTACCTTTCATCACCATAACAACTACCAACAAACTTACAGTCCATAGGTCTTATAACACATCTGTTACCATCCTCGGATACCTCAATAACCTCATATGCCTCTCTGTCTGAGTACATTAATATTGTAGCTCCCTCTCCAACTTTAGGTGTTGAAGAATTATTACCCATCATTTGATTGATTAAGCCCCCTGCTACACCAACCTTACGTCTTTGTGTTTTCATATATCTATTCTTGTATTATATTACCACTATCATCTGTACCATGGTGAGCATAACAATACTCAATCATGTTGTTTACCTTAATCTCTAGGTCTTGCTCATCACTAAAACTTTCATCCTCTTCAAACTCTATTGTAGTATAAGTAATAATCTTATCAGTATTATCTATAGCTATGCTGCAGCAGTCTGCCTTTGATATAATAACCTCTACATCATGCTCCTTAGCAATGGCATAGCCTACTAATGATAACCAAGCTATAGCCATCACTGCAGCTATAGCAACTCCAAATTTATTTAAACCATCTTTTAATGTTTTCATATCTATATAATTTTAATTAAACTTACTTACCAAATACCTAGCTCCTTAAGGAAGTTAGCATCCCTATCAAACTTAGTTAAATCTTTAATCTTAGCTACCCTTAAGGTTAGGTTAAATACCTCCTTATTGTCAGCACTCATAAACAGTAGGTGACCAAACCCAATTTTATATGGGTTAGACTCAGACATAATAGCCTGCCATACTGCTGCACCCTCTGTATTCATAGGAGGGCATTGGGCTTTTAATAGCCCTTTTTTCTTACCTCTAGAGACGAATGCATCCTGCAGCCCTTTCTCAAATCTTTGTATTAATGACATATTCTTTTATCTATTAAATTAATGCTACTAATTATACTATCTGTGGTTGTATCAAACTCTTCAATCTCAACCCAATACAATACACTACATAACTCAAAATTTGCTATGTAGTTAGATAATCCTTTTATATCCCATAACTCAAAATGCTTGTCAGGGACACCTCCTATCGCTTGTACACTATCATCAGTCTTTACCATATAGTAGGTAAGAACTGCACTCTCCGATACTTTTAAAACTTTTTCAAACATAATTTATCCTTTTATATGCTAGGTTAAACTCTACTCTTTTGAATGCTCTTGTTAGTGAGCAGTTGTCCTCTTGTACAATGATTAGAGCTAATGTTCTCTTTACGTTGTATATTCTTTGGTCTACATGTACTATTCTTGGTCTCATTATTATTAACTTTATTTAATTATTCTCTCTCCACAGTCTGTATTTCTCAGAATGGAATATCTTTACAACCTCACCTACAGTTATCCCATGATAATAAGCTGTAAATCTAAAAGGTTTTCCTGATTTCAAGTCTTTAAATATAGACTGAAAAGGATTGTTCTCGTACTTTCTTAAGTTTTTAAAATTTAAATTTTTCATAGTATTTCTTCTTGTGTTATTATCTTATTACCATAGCTTATAAACTTATTGTACCAATTATCAAAATGACGTTGGTCATTAAAGTTATACTCTCCTTGCTTATACTTACCGTTGCTATTCTTATAGCCTATTAAAAGTTTCATAATTAAATGCTTTTTGGTACTAACTCTAATTCATTTCTATCTACAAATAAGCTACCGCTATTGAATTGAATTTCTACTACATTATTTATACATTCTAAAATAATTTTAGCTTTCTTTTTAGGCTTGTAAATTACATTATCTCCTATTTTCAAACTATCACTTAATGGTTTAGTAACTTCACAAATACTCAATGCTTCAATTTTTTCAATCAACAAATTGTACATTTCAAAATCACTAACTTTTTCTTTTTCACTTTTAGAGTATCTATTATCAATTACCCATTGTGCTATTTCTTCTTTTTTCATTGTTTTATATTTTAAATCTAATGTGCTCATAAAACCAAATTTTAATGCTTATTATTAATATCTGCCATCTGCTTAATGGATATATATCCCTAGCATACTCAATATTAGTGTTACCATGTATATCCTCAACAGTTACTGTACCTGAGCTAGGGCTCTTGGCAATCACTATCACCTTGCACACATCCTTAACTCCACCATTGTAACATCTTGTAATTAGATATCTGTCTAGGTTATAGACATACCCTACATTAACGTCTTGTATATTCATAATAATATTCTTTAAAAGTTTCAATTAGATACCTACCATTTCTCGTATGGAAACCATATGAGTGCGTATACTCTGAAGGTATAGCTCTGTTCTCAATGATTAGCATTAACACATCCCATGCATCCTCAATACCTTGCTCCTTAGCTAGATTATTAGCTGCATACTTTAACCCTGCAAAATCATGCCTAGGTGTATAACCTTGCTCATTAAAATGTTCACGAATTGCTTTGATTGTCACCTTCTTAATCTTTACTGTAGTTTTCATAATATATAAATTTTGTTTAAGACCCCTATTGCTAGGGGTTTCGTCTATCTAACACTCATCAGTTAACCTTTGTAGTAATCTACATAAATAACCTTATCCTTTACAGAATCATAGATAGCCTTCTGATTGTATGCTCTAGCCCAATCTAATGCTACATCTAGGTCAGAAAAGCTACATCCTAAATCAACGTCATAGTTATTTGTTTCTGTGTCTAACCATCCGCCTATAGTTCTTTGTGCACCTGCATCCTTAACTGCCTTATACACATCCTCATAGATGTTCTTATATTCCTGAGAAGGATTACTTCCTTGATAGAGATTTATAACACCTACTAGATACCTTAATGTCTCGTTAGGATATGTAAAATCTACCTTTGCATTAATCTTATTGATAATGCCTTGCTCTGTTGATATACTAATTGCTCTCATCTTTTATTACTTTTAAATTCATACTCTAAATCTGAGCGAAGAGCTGCCTTCTTTGCAGCTATAGCTCTTCTAAATTCCTTATTGCAGCTATCATCTATCTGAGATAGCTTACTTCTGTTGTAGTGTGATAATCTTTTCATGGCTATAGCTCTATTTCATTATTAGTTAAACCTTGTATCAACGCTGCTCTGTTGCTGCCATCTGCTCTCTTAAATGCCTCAGCAAAATCTCCTTTGCACACTGCACTCATAAACCCACCTTCACCTCTAAGCCTTCTTAACTTATCTTCTGCAGTTATATCCTCAGCTAGAAAGAATCTAGCGTTACTGTTGCATACATCATTAGTAGAGTAATTAGCTATTGCTACTAGCAATGTGTAATTCTTGTAGCTACCAAATGGTAGATAATCATTGGTGTAACCACCTTTCAATTCAATCTTTTGTGTGCTCATAATATATATAATTTAAACTAATTTATAATTGTTTTTTGACTGTAACCAAGCTAGGTTAACTGCATTTAAGTAACCTTTCCAAAAATTAATTTCATTGGTATAGTTACCATCTTTTACACCTTCAAAGAATTTTAAATAACCCTCTGCCTTCTTAATCTCACTTGCTAAATAATTGTAATCTGCCTTATTCATGATAAATAATTTATTGTTATTGTTCTCATAATGTTAAACTTTTTTATATAATGACTTAAGTAACTCTATCTCAATAGTAATGTTACGTATCTCTCTTCTACTAACTCTCTCTCCATGTAACCATCCGCTTCCATTATATGATTGTTCTAAATCAGCTAGGTAGCTCTCATCATCTTTGATGCTTCTCGTCAAGAATGCTTTCTTGCTAGATGTAGTCTTAAATCTTTTTAATTCTGTCGTGTAATACTCTAATGTTGCTTCCATGTTAATATTTTTTTAATGTATATAGTACTATTTCACTAATTTCAATTGCACATTGGTCACATTCAATAAGAGAAATTTGACCATGTACTAGGTATAATTCTTTGTGTGCTCTATGCTCAGCACTAGTAATAGTATAGTAAAATGTCACTAGTAAAGCTAGTAGTAATGCTGATAATGTAAGTTTAAAGTATTTCATGTTATTGTTATTAGAAGGTTAAACCTGTGATTTGTTGGATGAATAAGCCTAAGAATACTACAAATATAACAGTGATTGCTAAGTTAATAATTCCAAATACGATTGTAAATAATGTGTCTCTCATGACGTTAAGTTTAAATTAGAGGGCTATGCAAGAATCGAACTTGCATAAACCATTTAGCCCATTTTAGCTTCTCAGACCATTCTCAGCTAGGTGCATCTAAGTGATGTCCCATAGGTCTATTTTCTCCCTTTATCTCTGCTGCATACGTATATGCCCTACACTGTTTAGTTCAGTGTCAACTCATTACTAGAATACATTTTCTACTTCTCTATTAAGATATCACATCTTAGTGTATTACCAACTAAGGTAAAAGAAAACAACTAGCTACTAGTTGATGCTTGCTATTTCAAGTAAGCTATTCAATAACAGTCCGTTTGGGTCACTAGTCAATTAGCTTAAGGAAGTAGAGCTACTTATAAAGGATATATAAGATGATGCTCTGTAGCTTGTGTTGATTAGCTCAGCACATAAACACTGTGTGTCTATGCTAAGGTGTCTGTCAGTATGTCAAAAAACGATGTTGATTTGTTTCAACGATGTAAACCTACTCAATTGGTTTATATCTACCAAATAAAAATGAAAGTTTTTTCAAATTATTTTTTAAGCCTAATGGTAGCAAGGGCTACAGAGTGAAAGTTTTTTGAAAGTTTTTTGTTGGAGCAGGTGAAATGATGAATAGTTAGCTGACAATGGAGCTAAAAAGCATGACATTATGTCCGAATTGGTTAAACGATTACATTCGGATAAGGTTAATGTGTTGAAGGTTAGTGAGTTAAGTGTATTTTAGGTAAGCAAGTTTTATCCGTTTACATTCGACTATGGGACACTCGTAGCGGTAGCAAGGGATGCAGAGCTACTATGTTATGCATAGCTACTATGTATTGCTTAGTACTATACAACATGTGTAATTGTATAGAGAGCATCTATAGTATAGCTAATAAGGTGCACATAGTCCATGATGGCATGAAGAGCACGCCCTGAGCTAGCAACACTATACAACATTACTTATATAGCATCTGTACCTGCGATTCCTGAGCATGTTTGTTGAAGGTATGCTGCTATAGTGCAGCCATTGTATGTACCTTAACCTTACTAACATTATTTAAAGGAACATTTAAAAGATGTTAGTACATAGTTATACAAGAAGGAGAGATGCAAGTTAACATACTGATGTTGAGTGAGATAGATATTAGTAGTGCACTGCAGGCTGCAGTCTATGGAGCTAGAATTTTGAAAAGTATGGCTGAAAAAGTAAAATAGGAAACCCCACCCCTTCGAGAAAATTTGGTTTTCCCTTTTGAAACCGAGCCGGAGTTTATTATATAGACCCTTAAGAGGGCTAGCCCTTGAAAAATTTTTTTATAATTTTTTTTGCCTCATAGTGTTGTGGCTTTTATACAGCAATATAATCCTCCTAAAACTTAATTTAAGCCCCTTTTAAGCAAGTTTTATCCAACATCTATATACTTTATAGGCACATATAAAAAGAACCTCTTAAAAAGGCTTATTCTTATTCAACATCTATACAACAAATATTTATCCAACAATATATAAACTAAAAAAGCTTCTCAAACAGGACGTTTAAAGAAGCTTATGCAACAGGGATTGATTGCTAAATAAAAAAAAAGAAGAAAAGTAACACAAAAGAATAAATCTTAATATATATTATTTATATAGTTTAGATACTTAAGAAGTATTATCTACTAGTAGATGTCTATATAAAGTATTACTTAAGAAGTTTAATCTACTAGTAGTTATATCTACTATAAGTCTATCTACTATTGACCCCCTTTCCCCCTTTGCTTTCTCTCCGGTACAAAGGTAAGGTTTTTTTCAATACGAAGAAAAGATATAGTATAACCTATTACTATAGATTTTCTCTATAGTATAGTATTTCCGGTAGCTGTAGAAGTTAAAAATGCTAAATCAATCAAAATTAGTTAAATTATTTAACAAGTCTTTAACATATATAAAAACTTAAGTGTAAAATATTTTACTTATCTTTGCAAAAGAATTTAATTTAATACAAATGATTTATGGCTAAAATAACCCAAAAATTCGCCTTTAACAAAAAGATGCTAAGCGTGCCAATCACACACGCTAGCCTAATAATGTTAGGTTACACAGAGCATCCTTGTGATTATTACTGTCCTCCAAACCCCGCTCATTGTGGTATGTACAGAATAGGTGTAAGAGAACAGCTTGGTCAAGAAACAACCTACTACATCTACCTAACAGATGTAAACAGTACTCGGGTAAGAGACATTAAAACCCTAGAACAATTAAATAATATTCACAAAGGATTCTGCGATGCAGACCTATTCTATATAAACAACTACTAGATATGAAAAAATTTAAGCTAATAAAAAAGATTACAAAGTTTCACCCTGCTGCAGGTGTTGATTATGGTCTATCAACCTATACGGGAGGTATGAAAGACTCCGGATATTGGTTTGAGGGTAGATTACTATCCTTAAAGAAAAAAGCTCTTAAAAAGCTTCTAAAGAGCTTAAGTAAACGTGAGTCTTTTAATAATAAACCTGTAGAGAATACTAATACTACTGTTATACAATGGGATGGTAACTTGTGGTACTTCCAAAGTGAGTTTGAAACTCATAAGAAGTTTGAGGAGGGTTTAGAAAGATATTGGTTTGGTACAGATAAATTTAATAAAAAATAAGAAGATGGAAGATAAAAAACAATTTATAGCTTACTACAGAGTGTCAACAGAGGAACAAGGTCAATCAGGATTAGGTCTAAACGCACAACAAACAAGTGTTCGCACATTTGTCAAAGCCAATGGCGAACTTGTGGGTGAGTTTACAGATGTTGAGTCAGGAGCTAAGAACTCAAGAAAAAGCCTTGATGCAGCAATTGATATGTGTGTTAAGCTTAAGGCTACACTTGTTGTAAAGAACCTTTCACGTATCTCTAGAGGTGGATACAGGGTGATGGGTAAACTACAGGATTTAGGTGTAACATTTATTGAATCTACATCCCCTTTTGATAATCAGCTTATTAAGGAATTTAAGTTCTCAATGGCTAAGGAAGAGTTAGAGCGTATCTCAGAAAGAACGTCAGCAGCTTTACAGGAGATTAAGGCTAAGATAGAAAGAGGTGAGCAACACACCTCTAAAGCAGGTAATGTTGTAAAATCTTTAGGTTCACCTGAGAATTTAACTGATGAGTCTAGACAAAAGGCTTCTATAGCTAGAACTACTAAAGCCTTATCAAATCAGAATAATAAAAGAGCCGGAGCGTTCATAGTTGCGTTACAAAAAGCAGGTGTGTCGTTCTACTCAATAACAAGCCAATTAAACAATAACGGTTTTAAAACTAGCAGAGGAAATAGTTTTTCTGAGGTTCAAACTAAAAGGTTATTTGAGAGGTATGTATAACTTTAATTGTTTAGAACGTATTGTATAACAAAAGTAAAGCGAACGAATTAAATATACTAAAATGAAAAACGGACAACAATGTACTAAATGTAACGAAAGGGAAGCGAACCACAGTATACATAAATGGTGGGAAACACCAAAAGACCATTACTTATGCTGTAAATGCTATGTAGAACAAGGAAGCGTACCTGCTGATTGGCATCCATTGTGTATGGAAACTTATAGTAAATTGAAAGCAGAAAGTAAGTGAGTGTATTTTTGTTATACGTTGTTAGTAAATCGTTTTAATGTTTGCTAACTGAATAGTACAAAACAAGTAAATAATAAATACAAAAATATTATGGAATTTAAAAAACAAATTTGGGAA
>ENA-UOYD01000142-UOYD01000142.1-marine-metagenome-genome-assembly--contig:-NODE-142-length-20136-cov-3.491849_pt1 | contig 20136 bp, 20 predicted proteins | sample MGYA00238169_ERZ767097 | MGnify/ENA primary metagenome ERZ767097 (study PRJEB28937, sample SAMN06267346) | marine metagenome | isolation source: Columbia River Estuary | place: USA:Columbia River Estuary... | reverse complement strand
ACTTCAGTCTATCTTAGTTATGAAGTTTATAGCAATAGTGACCGACAAAGCATCTGGTCCGGTGTAGCTGATAATGGCGTAGATATTACCGCTGCTGGTGTGGGTGAGGAAATGACAGTTTATGCTAGAATTCCGGGTGGGCAAACTGATGCTGCAAATGATAGTTACACTGACACATTAACTGTGTTGGTTTCTTATTAAAAGCTATAAAAATTCAGGCCGCTTACGGCCTGAGTTTCACTAGTGGGATGCCACAAATTAAAAAGAGTGAATATGCGTATAAGCCAAACAATATTTAAAATTATGGTCTTGTCGGCTTTACTAATAAGTACTGCCAGTCTCAACTTGCCAGTTTATGCTTTTACAACAACAGCAGACATGAATGTTTCAGCTGATATTAACGCGTCCTGTATCATGAGCAGCACAGATTTAGATTTCGGTGACTACGATGCTACTGGCGTAAACGTAACAGCAGACCTCACGGCTACTGCAACAATATCAACTACCTGCACTTCAGGTACAAATGGCGTTATATCTATGAGTGGGGGTAGCCATGTCTTATTTTGTATGAGTTCGAAATGTCATCGCCAAATGGCCAACCAAGATGAAACTAGTTTCCTAAGGTACAACATTTACACTAATGAAAGTCTTTCCTGGGGATCCGTATGGTCTGACAATACCTCAGCTACGAATGAAGTCGTCCAAGTGATAGGTTCTGGCGTTTCCCAGAATACAACTGTCTATGGTGAAATTACAAAAAATCAAAGAAATGCTGCGGCTGGAAGTTATACTGATACAATCACTATAACTCTAAATTACTAATGCTGAGCCGAGTAATTATAAATGCCGTTTTTGGCCTGTTTGTTTTCCTAGTAGGAGCCACCGTAGTTAATGCAGCCGCTATTGGTGTGAGCCCGGTGCGTGTAACGCTTTCTGATAAGCAGAAGATTGGCACAATAACTTTGCGCAATGATGGTACTGATCCAGTGCCAATGCAATTGGAAGCGTTGAAATGGTCAAAAGAGGAAGGCGAAGATGTTTTTACGTCCACCCGTGAGTTGATTGTAAGTCCACCTATTTTCACCATTCCGGCTGGTGGCTCACAGTTACTTCGAGTTGGACTGCGGGGTGCTCCTGATGCGAAGCGCGAGTTGGCCTACCGTATCTTTCTACAGGAATTGCCACCGCCACCAAGCCCTGATTTTAACGGGGCAAAAATGCTTATGCGTGTCAGCCTTCCAGTGTTTGTATTGCCCAAAGTTGCAGCTAATCCACTGTTGCGCTGGCAAGCAGTCCGTACTTCAGATGGATCACTCAAAATAAGCTTAACCAATGATGGTAATGCTCACATCCAAATCATCAACTTCAGTCTGTCAAAGCCGGGTAGCGCGCAACCTTGGATATCCCAAAAGGCCTCAGATTACGCTTTAATCGGACAGAGCTTAGATTGGATCCTGCCGGCTAGTGCAGATTACTCCATACCGAAGTCGGGTACTACCATTCAGCTTTTCGCAGAGACAGATGCCGGTGATATTGAGGCTGAAGTCTTGGTTTTACCTTGATAGGGGCACGGCAATGGCCGTTCTCCATAAAACTTATACCTGTATATTCATAAATGTACGCCTATTTTTGGTAAGTATGTTGATGCTAAATCCGCCTGCGTTGTTGGCGGAAGGCACGTCGTTTGATATAGAAGAAGTTTTCTTGGATGTGTTTATTAATGATCAGCGCAAAGATATAGTTCTTTTGCTCCGTAAAGAGGATCGTTTATTCGCGGCGGGGCAAGATTTACGACGTTGGCGCTTGCGTTTGCCTGATATTAACCCTCTAACGTTCTATGGCGAAGATTTCTATGCACTTGATGCCCTAGCGGGCCTGACATCCAAATTAGATGAATCTACGCAAATACTTGCGATGCAAGTGCCCCCACGTTTATTTGAAGCCACATTTTTAAACGGTCAGGAGATTGATTTTAGCGCTCCTTCTGCTGCATCTCCTGGAGGATTTATTAATTACAGTTTGTCTACAAATCATGCAGAGGGGTTAACCAATACTACTGGGTCGTTGGACTTAAGTGGATTTGGTAGCTGGGGCTCAGCCCAGACTCGTATTTTGGGGCTAGACCTCAATAAACAAGCTCGAGCCATCCGGCTTGAAAGTACATGGACACGCGATAAACCGATGCAACTCACTAGGCTTCTTTTTGGCGATGCAATCAGCGGTGCGAGCAGCTGGGGCAGTGCGGTGCGTTTCGGAGGCGTCCAGTGGGCGACTAATTTTTCTCTCCAGCCTGGTTTTATGACCTCACCGCGACCAGGAATTTCTGGCGAATCTGCACTGCCCTCCACGTTGGAACTTTATGTTGATAATCTCTTGCGTATGAGACGTGAAGTGCCCAGTGGGCCATTCACTATCCAGGATCTACCAGTAATTAACGGCCAAGGAGATGCACAATTGGTGGTACGTGACATTTTAGGGCGTGAGCAGGTTATTACACAGCCTTTCTTCACCAGCTCAAGACTTCTTAAGCAGGGACTGCAAAGTTATTCTTATGAGTTAGGCCTTGTGCGTAGGAATTTTGGAATTGATAGCAACAACTACGGCCGACTTATGGCGGTCGGCACACACCGTTTGGGTTTCACCGAAAAGTTTACCGGCGAGGTTCATGTTGAGCTGCTTGGTAACCAACAGTCTGTTGGACTGGGCGGCGTATTTTTATCGCCGGTTGTAGGAATCTTGTCAGGCTCCCTCGCCATGAGCAAAAGTAAAAAGGGAGTTGGTGGATTGCTGGGACTCGGTTTCCAGCACCAGAGTGGTAATTTTAGTGTCGGGGTGAACACCCAGTTAGCGAGTCAGAACTTTGCAAAATTAGGGTTGCAATCTGAGAAACTTGCGCCCCGACATATAAGCCAGATGGTTGTTAAGATGGCGAAAAACAACTTTGGATCTTTTGCTGTAAATTACACGCAGCAGGCCTTACGTAACTTGGAGGAGAACAAGTCAGTAAGTGCCGGCTATGTCAAAGAAGTAGCTGGAATAGGCAACCTGAGCGCGTCGCTGACTAGGTATCTAAGCGGTGAGGCAAAGACGGTATTTGGTCTCAACTTCTCAATGAACCTGGACCTTGGTAAACGCAGGAGCGCCAACATAAATATATCAGCAAAGCCAGGCCGCAATAATGCAAATTTACAGTTAAAACGTAGATTGCCTGCCGGAAGTGGGGTTGGTTACCGCCTTGTTTCTGGACTGGAAGATTCAGTTCGCCGTGAGGCAGAGGTAAGCCTACAAAATGGGGTTGGTAATTATAGTCTGGCGGCAGGCCAGTCCCAAGGTCAAACAGCCTTTCGGGGTAGCGCAAGTGGCGGTGTGGCTTTCCTCGGGGGTAATTCTTTTTTCAGTAGGCGCATCACTGACAGCTTTGCTGTGGTGCAGGTGCCCGGCTATTCTGGCGTGGGTATCTATGCCGACAACCAACTGTCAATACGTACTGACGCCAAGGGTAATGCATTGCTAACAGGCCTACGGTCTTATCAAAAGAACTCGGTGCGTATTGAACAGTCTGATATACCACTTGATTCTCAAATCGATACACTACAGCTCGACGCCGTGCCATATTTTCGAAGTGGATTACTGCTGAAGTTTCCGGTTAAGCAGTCACGAGGGGCGCTACTCAGTGTGGATCTTGAAAATGGTGAACCTTTGCCAGCAGGCGCACAGGTAGAAATTATTGGAGAGAACACTTTAGAAAACGAATTATTTCCCACCGGTATGAGGGGTGAAGTTTATTTGACTGGACTGGAGGCAGAAAATCGGTTGAGAGCTACCTGGAGAGAGCAAAGTTGTGAGTTTGCGTTGCCTTTCCCGGAAACAACTGACCCTCTGCCGCACCTTGGGACTTATATATGCGTAGGGGTAGAGCCATGAATATATTTATTTGCTTAAAATTCTGCTTATACCAAACTTGTCAAAGAGCTTACATGAGTGGGATAATTAACCTTGTGCGCACAAATAACAGCAATTGGCTAGTACCTTGGACCATAACATTATTATTTACGTTTATGGGGCATCAGAGCGGTGCATGCACAATAAATATTACAGGTGTGAACTTTGGCAGTTATGATGTGTTCAGCAATGCTGCATCTGATAGCACAGGCAATATTGATGTGAACTGCCCCAGCGGCGTTGGCTATACCATAGGACTAAGTGCAGGCAATGGAAGTTATGAACAGCGTGGCATGAGTAACGGCACTCACACGCTCAACTATAATCTCTATACAGCGGCTAACCGCGAATTTGTTTGGGAAGATGCTACTACTAGTGGAGCTACAGTAAGTGGCAGTGGTACAGGAATGAATATAAATCATGTGGTTTACGGACGCATACCACCGCGCCAGAACGTTCGTGCGGGGAGTTACAGCGATACTGTCAATTTAATCATAAATTTTTGATAAAATATCTATGTAAAAATATGTGATTAACGAGAGAGTAAGCACTTTTTCCTAGGATATTTCATTTAAACACAGACTTATGTTTTGCGTGATGCTTTGGCCTAAATGTCCTTAAGTAAGCGCAGCGCATCATAAATCGCTGCATGGGTGTTTCGTGCAGATACGGCGTCGCCAATCCGGAATAACTGGAATTCACCGCCTGAGTTTTTCACAATATTTTGCGGGTGACCGTTTATCAGAGCGTCATGGTCTACAGAGCCACCATTCGAGCTCAAATCCTTGAGATCAAAATATAGTTCGTCCAGAGGCAAAGTTCCGTAGTTAACAACAACCTGATCATACTCTTGAATGTCGGAATGATCACTGTAATCGGTCCCAATCTGGGCTTCTAGTTTGTTGCCACGGAGCTCTACTCCTAAAAGGCGACGAGCAACGGTGAAAGTCGTATCTTTGTCCTGCAGCGAGCGCATGTAAGGCACCAAGTTCATCGCCATAACACCCGCTGAAAATGTACGGTCAGGTGTCATTATCTCCACTTTGGCACCTGCATTTGCTGCAACCTCAGCCGCTTGCAGCGCAGCGTGATCGCCACTTTCGTCATAAATCAATATGCTATCTGCTGGTTTTACATCTCCCGCGATTATATCCCATGAGGTCACGACGTGAGTGCTGTCTTTGCCAGTTTCAAACAGTTCCGTATTTGGCACGCCTCCCGTTGCAATAATTACAACGTCTGGCTTCTGGTCAATGACATCATCGGCTTCAGCCCATCTGTTAAAATTAAATTCAACATCACGCGCTGCACATTGTGCCATTCGCCAATCGATAATTGAGATCATCTCACGGCGACGCGGGCTTTGTGCTGTTAAGCGGACTTGCCCACCTGGATCTGGTTGAGCCTCGAATACAACAACATTATGACCGCGTTCGGCGGCCACACGGGCAGCTTCAAGGCCGGCGGGGCCTGCGCCGACAATAACAACTTTACGTTTTTTTTCAGCAGGCTGAATTGTGTGTGGCATGGTTAATTCACGCCCTGTAGCTGCGTTATGAATGCAAAGTGCATCTCCTGCCTCGTAGATGCGATCAAGGCAATAGGTTGCGCCAACACAGGGGCGGATGTCATCCTCGCGACCCTCTATGATCTTTTTGACCACGTGTGGGTCGGCCATATGTGCGCGGGTCATTCCAACCATATCTAATAGTCCTGCCTTAACAGCATGACGGGCGGTGGCGACATCAGGGATTTTTGCAGCATGGAAAGTGGGCATGCCTGTCAGTTTTTTAACCTGTCCTGCGAAATCTAGATGGGGGGCGTTTTTCATGCCTTGGATTGGTATAAGATCAGTCATTGCTGGATCAGTATGAATACGCCCACGCACGACATTTAAAAAATCCAGCTGACCTGTCTCAGCAAGCGTTTTAGAAATCTTCAATCCGTCTTCCGCAGTTATACCACCTTTCTGTGCTTCATCAGCGGTATAACGAAACCCCACGATGAATTCTGAACCCACTCGCTTGCGGATTGCGCCAAGCACATCCATCGGGAAACGCATTCGGTTTTCTAGTGTATCAGCTCCGTATGGTCCGACCAAATCATTGGTTAGTGGCGACCAGAACTGATCCAACAGATGGCCATAAACTTGCAACTCAATGCCATCCATTCCACCTACTTTCATCCGTTCTGCGGCATCTGCAAAATCTGTAATGATCCGCTCAATATCCCAATCTTCAATTAGCTTGGGGAAGGCGCGGTGCGCGGGTTCTCTATGTTTGGATGATGATACAGAAGGCAGCCAATCGCCCTTGTTCCAGGTCGTTCGCCGCCCAAGATGGGTCAGCTGGATCATCACAGCACAGCCATGTTCATGGCACCCGTCAGTAAGGTTTTGTATCCATGGAACTACCTCGTCCTTGTAGGCAAGAATATTATTAAAGACCGGTGGGCTATCTTTTGAAACGGCCGCAGACCCCGCAGTCATTGTAAGCGCAACGCCTGCTTTTGCACGTTCTTCGTGGTAGGCTCGATACCGGTCTTTTGGCATGCCGTCTTCAGGATATGCAGGTTCATGGCTTGTCGTCATGATCCGGTTTTTCAATGTAAGATGTTTGAGTTGATAAGTTTGAAGTAGTGGGTCTTTGCTCATTGAAGTATCTCACAATCATATAACTAGCTGAATGGCATCCAACTAAGAAAATGTATATTTGGAGTGCTAATATTTCTTAAAAGTAGTATATTTTTTTTATGTAAACTAGACTATTAAATATTTTTTTCTGAAGCCTACACGTCCATCTTATTTAGGAGATGGTTGACCATGTTAATAATGATTATATTATTAGTTAGTGATGCATGAGGCTACTAAAATTTTATCTTAGTAACCCCATTTAATAAAATTTATTTTGCAGATTGCTTTTCTTCGTAAGCAGCTTTTTTTTCCAAATACTGCTCCTCTGTCAAGTTATGCCATCCTACACAGTTACCATTTGGGCTACGCCCACATCCACATTCCGCCATGTTAAACTCCTAATTATTATATCAATGATATCTAGTACACGGATTGATTTTGACAAATTGCTACATCATTTGATGTCAAAGTTTGAAAGATAAGCATGAGGAATGCTCAATCTAGTTGGAATGAAATTGAACTTTGAAAATTTAGAAATACACAAACAGTTAAACCGTGCCACTAGTGCGGAGGGTTTTGACTGCAAATGTCGGTATTGCTGAGATCACTGTGGCTGAGACGCTTGCCAAGAAATGTCATCTGTTCATGTGGTGTCTTATATTGGTAAAGTGAGATTTGACGTGAGAACGGCTGTTGTTCCCAATACGGTGAGTATGATGAACCATTCTAAGTATATAGATTTGGAGAGATGAACTGCGGCGACTGGATCACCTAAACGCAGAGCCGGTATGAACCGAAGTTTGTTGGCAGCTGCAAGTCCTAAAAGACCGCCGACCAGAAGTACCTTTATGATTAAAGCTTGCCCATAACTAGTTTCTACAAGTGCATTGAATGACCCTACAAGTTGGTAGCCCATGTAAGCACCTACGACAATCAACAGGGGAACGGTAAAGGACGCAACTAGGCCAAATTGATGCCCGACATCCGCTGCAGATACATGTGTTTTGGACGACGAAGCCAAGCGATTCAATGGTGTTAGAACTCCAATCCAAAGGGCAATTGCCACCAGATGCAACATCAATGTAACTTCCATGAAAGCAGCCTCACTTCCAGAAATGTGTCCAATTTGAGTAAACGAAAATAATGCGATAAGACCACCCAGAACTGACGCCAACGCCCCGATATGGCCCAAGAAGAGACCCACTAGTAGTAGACTGAGACCAACAACACGAAGCGCCAATGCAGTTCCAACAGGTGTGCTCCATAACAGGTTCAGCATCATGGGGTCAGTCATACCACTCACGTCACCGGTTAGATTGGCACCGCGCAAAGAAAAGCTTAGGATCGTTGCAAATAAACCGAGAGCAGCAAAAGTGGCTGCCAGACCACGCGTGCGATCAAGCTTAAACACTAGGGCGGCCATAACCGTTCCTGTTGCAGTTATTACACCAAGGTAAAGTAAGAATTTTGTGATAATTGCTGCTAGTCCAAAAAGATCGGGCATATTTATTCTACAGTGAAACTAAAAGTACCGTTTAGGGCATGACCATCAGCACCAAGTCCACGCCATTTAATAACATAAACACCCGCACCCATGTCCTGCATCGGCAATCTAAATTCCTTTGTGAACGCAGTTTGTCCCCCGAGATCCATGTCCATGCTGCCTGAAGAAGCATGAGTGATGGCAACTCGTACCAGACGAATGTCGCCTTTGAACTCCATCAAAACTTCAGTTGGCATCTCTGACACAATCGCTTCATTGGCAGGTGTTGTTTCATCGAGCGGGGAGTGCGCAATAGCACCCGTTGCCCAAAAAGCTATCAATCCAGAAAGCAGAAAATTCTTCATTTTTTTTCCTATTTTATTGAAAATTAGTTGATTCCATTTGATCGTTGCAGTTCGCGAATATAGGAGATTATCATTTTGACATCACCTCGTGTCAATCCTTCAACAGGGGGCATATTCCCAAATCGCCAGTGATGGGCTTGTACGCCCATGGATACTGCACGTTGAAAGCTTTCATCTCCGTGATGGCTTGGTTCGTAAATCTTGTGCACAAGAGGTGGCGCTACGCCATCTTGACCAGCTGCATTCACTCCATGGCATGCGGCGCATTTAGCTTCAAAGCCGCGCTTCCCGTTTTGAGCGTTCTGAGACAGTGTTTTGGGCAAAATAACATTGGCAAGGAGTCTGCCTTCCATGCCGATAGCATTGTCAGTCGTGTTTGTTTGGGGGGGTGAGGGCCACATCGTGTAGCCAATGCCACCCGCAACCAGAACAGCTGCAATTGCGATAACAAATTTCATGAAATGTGCTGATCCTATAGTTGTTTTTTAATGTCTAAACCTTCCAGTTAGTGGAGAGTCAAACGTTTTTTATTACAACTTTGAGAGCATCAAATCACCATACTAATCATCATTCAATTCTCCAAAAGCGATACTAAACCAATGAAACTTTGCATTCACCACCTTTACAGGCACACTTTAGTTTCTGTTCCTCGATATAGGCCGCGTTGAACGCACTGATTGTGGGTTGTGATTTTTGTAACATGATATGAGATTGAGTGAATTAAACCTTTAAAAGGGGCTTAAGCTCGCGTCTACATGTTGCATTTAGGAAGCTGAGAGTTCAAAATGAGTAAATCATCGCTGTACAAAATAATATTGATAGAAAAATGATATACAATTTAGACGAATTAGCCCGCCGACAGCTAATAGATTACAAGCATGTAAATCCTGGCACTTGTTTTGGTGAAGAAAATTTTGCCCTGACAATTGAAGAAGCCTACGCTGTTCAAGATGCAGTAGTCAGCTTAAGGTTGGAGGCAGGTGAAAAAGTAATAGGTTATAAAGTAGGATGTACAGGCCCAGGAACAACAAAACTTTTTGGTATGCAGGGACCTATTCGCGGAACTTTGTTTGATACAGAGATACATGAAAGTGGCGTGAAATTGAACTCTGATCATTTCTTAAATCTGGCTGTTGAAGCAGAGATGGCAATCGAAGTAGGGGAAAATGGTAATATAGTTTCAGTCTTTCCAATAATTGAACTACATAATTTTATTTTCCGTGCACCAAAGAAATCATTGTCTGAATTAATAGCAAACAATGGTCTCAATAGAGGTATAGTTTTATCAAATAAAACTTGGCGAACTTTACCTGAAACATATAATAAAACATCTCTTCTTTCTTTAGAAATTAATGGTTCAGTAATAGATTCTGGTGAATTGTGGCCAATGGAAGGTGGCCCAAAATCTTCATTAAATTGGCTTGAAAATCATTTGGGCAATCATGGTTTAAAAACAACAGAAAGTAATATCATATTGGGAGGAACAGCACTGGGTTTGCACAGAGTTCAGCCAGGGGATTATATTGAAGTAAAAGTTGATAAAAAGATAGCCGTCCAATGCGTTATTAATCCACGCAGCGAAGCCTAATTTTTAATAAATAGTTGGCAGTATATATCAACAAAATTTTACACTAGCACCATTACCCATAACGAAATAACAGATCAAGCTGGACAAACTATAATTATTAGAATTTATAATAAAGATATGACCAAGAACATCTTATTTATTATGTTTGACCAATTGCGCTTTGATTATCTTTCTTGTGCAGGCCACAAAACGCTTGAAACGCCAAATATAGATCGCTTGGCATCAATGGGGGTTAGGTTTTCGAACTGTTATGTGCAGTCTCCAGTATGCGGTGCATCGCGTATGTCTACGTATACTGGAAGGTATGTTAGTTCGCACGGAGCGGCATGGAATAATGTACCACTTAAAGTTGGAGAGCTGACTTTAGGTGACCACTTGCGTAAGGCTGGAATGGATTGCTGGCTGATTGGTAAGACACACATGAAGGTGGACGCTGATGGTATGAAACGCTTAGGGCTTGCTCCCGACAGTGTGATTGGTGCACGAGTTTCAGAGGCAGGATTTGACGTTTGGTTGCGAGATGATGGATTGTGGGCTTATGGGCCAGATGGATTTTATGATGACAAAGTATCGCCATATAATAATTTCCTAAAGTCACAGGGTTATGAAGGCGAAAATCCTTGGGCAGATTTTGCAAACGCTGGAGTGGATGAAGATGATCAGATGACTTCTGGCTGGTTCATGAAATATGCAGGAACTGCTGCGAATATTCGTGAGGAAGACAGTGAAACGCCGTGGCTAACGTCGGAAGCCATGAAATTTATTGATGCACAAGATGATAAGCCATGGCTGTGCCACCTAAGTTATATTAAACCACATTGGCCTTACATTGTTCCTGCGCCTTATAACGATATGTATACGGCAGCAGATGTGCCTGATGCCATTCGTGCAGAGGGTGAACGTGATGATCCACACCCCGTTTATAAAGCATTCATGGAAAACACGATTGGTCAGAGCTTTTCGCGCGATGAAGTGCGCGAAACTGTAATTCCCGCCTATATGGGCTTAATCAAACAATGTGATGATCAGATGGGTCGGTTGTTTAAATACCTTGAAGACAGTGGCCAAATGGAAAATACGATTATCGTGCTTACCTCTGATCATGGCGATTATTTGGGTGATCATTGGCTTGGTGAAAAGGATCTTTTCCATGCACCATCAGTCAAGGTTCCTCTGGTCGTTTATGATCCCTCCAGCGAAGCAGATGCAACACGCGGTACAGTTAGCAATGCACTGGTTGAGGCAATCGATTTAACAGCCAGCTTTGTTGAACATGCATCGGGCGAAGTGCCTGATCATATACTTGAAGGAAAATCCCTGTGGCCAATTATTCATGGGCAGGTTGTTGAGCAACCGCGTGAATTCGTTGTCTCAGAATATGATTATTCACAGCAGCAAATGGCGAAGACATTAGGTGTTAGCATCAGAGATGCACGCCTATTTATGGTGGCGGACAAACGCTGGAAATTTATGCACGCTGAAGGTGGATTCCGTCCGATGTTATTTGATTTGGAAAACGATCCAAATGAATTAAACGATTTAGGTGGACAAAGCACACATAAAGACATCATTGAAATGATGTATCAACGTTTGGCACAATGGGGTCGCCGTATGGCTCAACGTACTACTATTGAAGATAAAAGCATTCATAAAAAGTTTGAAATGGACAGCGACGTTGGAATAATGCTGGGTGTTTATGATGATGCAGATGTCCCAGACTTAGCCGCAGATTTTTATCGTGGTAAGGCAAAAGGGAGATATCTGAAGTGATCAAAAATTTTATTTGATTATACTACTAATAAACTAATTTTATCTACTAGTTCTAATTTGCTGAATAGAAAATCAATAGATAATTTTATTTTTTTGATGAAATTTTGATTGGTGAAAAAGGAAATATATACTCATCTTTACGTGTGCACTAGTTGAATGCCTTCCATTATTAAGCTCAATTTGTTACTAAAGCTTATTAATGAAAAGGAACAAATAATGTTATTTATGATTCAGTCTTCACATGATTATTCAACTTGCCAAACACATGACCCTGAGAAAGGCCCGCTTTTTAAAGAAACTTTAGCTAATCTTGGAAACCATGGTGTGAAAGTTCATGCACAGTATTCAAACAGATTAGAACATACTTTGTTTATCGTTTGTGAGGCAGATACTTTTGAGGCATTAGATGCTGCATTTGACCCAATTCTGGAGATGGGGCACCTAGAAGTTACACCAGTGATGAAACGCGAATGACAAACACCTGATTTTATTGGGCTATACTAAACGGAATGATGCTTAAGTGAAAATTTCAAAAATAATTCATATTACTGAGTTAATTCTATTTTTTATTTTTATACCTTTTGTTTTAGCAATTTTTCTTCCTCCAAATGCTTTGTACCCAGTGTTGTCTATGAGTGCATTTGCTGGTGTAATATTATTATATTTTACCAAAGGATTTTTTTGGAGAAGTTTAACTGGAAGTATAAAGATTAAGCCAATAATTATCCTTGGTGTAATCACGTTTATCTTTGCTAGTTTGATATGCTGGATAATTTTACCAGAACGTTTTTGGTTTATTATTATCAATGCACCATATGTCATGTTTGCAATAGCAATTTTATATCCTATTTTTTTAGTAATACCCCAGGAATTAATATACCGGGCTTTATTTTTTGAACGGTATGGTTACCTTTTCTCAAGTCAGCGACAAGCAATTTTTATTAATGCATTATTGTTCTCATTTGGCCATCTCATGTATTGGCATATTGTTGTTTGGTTTATGACTTTTATTGGTAGTTTTATTTTTGCTTACGCATATCTGCGGCCCAATGGTTTTATGCAAACTATTGCCCTACACAGCATCGCAGGCATAGCTATTTTCGCGAGTGGTTTGGGTTGGCTTTTCTACTCAGGTGGGAATCTTGCACAATAAATTTAATAGATTGAATATCGGAAGATTACCAAAAATTGTTAATTTAAAAGTGGCTTAGGCTTTTTGGAAAATGCCATTTTAAAAGCAAAATTTAAAACATTTGCAATAGTTTCATTTGAAATGCCTTCCCTTTGCATACGCATTGCGCCGATATGTTGATTTTCGAGATAGAGAGCTGTTTCATTTGTCTCAAGGTCTGAAAGGTCACCCTCTAACTTGGCGCGTTTTACCCATGAGAAATATGCAGTGAAGAGATTTGCTCTAATTCTGTTAAGTTCTTCAAGAGTAGAGCTGCCTAATTGTTCAGATTGTGCTGTCATCATGACTAATAAGCAACCATTAGGGACACCCATAGATTTGCGATCTTGCGTGATAAAACTGATAGCTGCATCTATAGTTTCTGAAACAGGCTTATCTGAATAAAGGATATCTAATAGGGGTTGAACTGCGAGTGTCTGATAAGTTTCTAGAGCACTTTTTTTTAATCCGTCGTCGTTGCTAAATTCCCGGTATACTCCAGGTTTAGATGCGCCAGTTAATTTGCAGATATCATTAATAGAAACATTTGAAGGTCCCTTAGTCCAATATTCCATCAAAGCAGATTGTAATATTAAATTACGATCAAGTTTTTTTGGGCGACCACGAAGTGGCGTTTGGTTTTGGCTCATTATCGTACCTATAGGTATTTATTCTTGACATCATATTTTCGTACCTTAAGTTACGGAAAAAATTAAGTAGATACCAGCCCTGAAAGAAAAACTATGCAAAAAGATCCTATAGGCGTTCTTGGACGTTTAAATGCCGCCAGCTTAATGATGATTACACCGGAATTTTATAAACTTTGGTCCAGACGTTCAAAGGGAGCTGGCAAGGTCAATTATGATCCTGCAAATTTCATGATGAAACCCAAGTATATGAGTTTAGATGGTGTAAAAATCCGATACGCGACCGGTGGCAATGTAGATGGACCAACAGTTTTATTTCTTAGTCCATTGCCTCAGAGCATTCTTTGTTATGACAAAACATGGTCAGCATTGTCTGCTACCGCCAATATGGTTGCATTGGATTTACCTGGTTTTGGTAAAAGTGAAGGTGGTATGAGCTATATGACATTCAAAGCACAAAGTGCTTTTTTACAAAAATTCATTAAAGAGCTTGATATGTCTGATATTCATATTGTAGCGCCAGATGTTGGGATGCCCGTCGCACTACATTATGTTTTACATCGAGATCATAAAGCCAAGAGTATTTTAATAGGTGCTGGTCCAAGTGTTCTGCCATCTGCTGATGGAAGTCTCGTTAGAAAGATGATTCATTCACGATTTTGGCGTTTTGTATTTAAAATGACTGGTGCACCAGCTTTTATAGCTGGTGCTAACCAGTTAGGTTATTTGAATTACAGTCCCTCTGCAGAAGAGGTGAGTGATTACGCAGCTTCTTATTCTGGCAGAATTGGGCAGGTTACGAAATGGTTCAAAGGATACCCCATTGGGTGTAAAGACATACATCCGCATTTAGATGACATAAATATTCCTGTTCATATTTTGTGGGGTGAGCAAGATGCGTTTTTAAAAGCAGATAATGGAGAACAGTTACATTCGCGATTGCCAAATAGCAGTCTGACTATATTTAAAGATTGTGGGCACTTTTTTTATCAAGATAAGTGTTCTGAGTTTACTCAGCTTATCAAGTCTTGGATTAAAGGTGGTTACAAACCAGATTAAAAAATATAGTTTGTCTGATTAATAAATTAGGATGGGCTCAGAGCCTTCCCTACTTCAATTTTAATGCTGTAAACTATCCCAAATTTATACTCACAATCAGACGAGCTAGAGAAGCCTTTTAGGTATTAAACTCTGGCTCTTTGTGAGTCATAAATTTCATGCTGTGACGAATTAGAATTAGCTCTTATAAATTCATATATTTGAGTCGATTAGGCTGTTTTACGCTTTTCATGATAGCTTTATGTCCGAATCATCATGAAAAGGAATATATTTGTACTGCAAATTGGTCTTATTACTATTGGTTACACTCTTTCATGGGAGTGCTTATGCTGAAAGTGTCTATTCCATTTCTAGTGGTGCAAAAGTATTTAAAAAGTGCCAAAACTGCCACCAAATTGGTGACGGTGCTGAAAACCGCGTGGGACCCCAGCTAAATAATATTTTTGGTCGCACTGCAGGTGGTTTGCCTGGCGTTAAATACTCTAAGAGTATGGTTCAGGCTGGTGAAGAGGGCTTGGTCTGGAACAATGAAACTTTAAATTCATTCATTGAAAATCCAAAAAAATTAATTGTGAAAACCCGGATGAGTTTTAGTGGGCTGAGAAAAGAAGATGATAGGAAAAATCTGTTATTATACTTATCTGAATTTTCTAAAGACGCTACAAAAGTAAAAGATTTAGAAAATTTTACAAAAAATAAAAACCAGAATGTCGATCCAACAATCTTATCAATTGTAGGCGACCCAGAATATGGTGAATATTTAGCTAGTGAATGTATGACTTGCCACCAAAGTAGTGGTTTAGACGATGGAATTCCTGGAATTAATGCATGGCAAACTGAAGATTTTGTTATTGCGATGCATGCTTACAAGAAAAAGCAAAGGCCACATCCTGTCATGCAAATGATGGCAGGACGATTAACTAACGAAGAAATTGCAGCACTTGCTGCATATTTTAAAGACCTCAATTAAGAGGCCAAACTTAGGGAGAAGGAAATATGAAAATAAATAGACGAATTTTTATGGGTAATAGTGTTATAGCTGCATCCACTTTGGCTGCACCAACTGTATTTGCTGATGGTCATGCTAAGCCTAGAGTTGTTGTTATTGGAGGTGGTGCTGGCGGTGCCACGGCTGCCCGCTATATAGCTAAGGATAGTAAAGGTAAAATTGATGTCACGTTAGTAGAGCCATCTCGCATGTATTACACGTGCTTTTTCTCTAATTTATATTTAGGTGGTGTTAAATCTATCGATGATCTTGGTCATTCATATGGTAAAATTGCCGCTGGGGGCGTAAATGTTGTTCATGATTGGGCTGTCGGTGTAGACCGCGATTCCAAGACTGTTTCATTAGCTAGTGGTAGTTCGGTGCCATATGACAAATTAATCTTATCACCAGGCATTGATTTTATAGATGGTGCTGTTGAGGGTTGGAATTTGTCATCGCAAAATGCAATGCCCCATGCCTATAAAGGGGGATCTCAAACTGAATTGCTCAAAGCTCAAATAGCATCAATGCCACAGGGTGGAACTTATGCAATGGTTGCACCACCAAATCCTTACCGCTGCCCTCCAGGGCCTTATGAGCGGGTTTCGATGGTAGCACACTATCTAAAATCTAATAACCCCACAGCTAAGATTATTGTTGCAGACCCCAAGCCGAAATTTTCTAAACAGGGATTGTTCCAAGAAGGTTGGGCGAAGCATTATGATGGTATGATCGAATGGATTAGTAGTGATTTTGGTGGAGGAAATGTATCTGTTGATCCAAATGAAATGACAGTTAGCATCGATGGTGAAACCGTTAAAGTTGACGTTTGTAATGTTATTCCCGCAATGAAAGCTGGACGTATTGCAGAATTAGCTGGCGTTACTGAAGGTAATTTTGCACCAGTAAATGCATCTGATATGTCGACGAAAGCAAATGCTGATATCTATGTATTAGGAGACGCCTCTCAACAGGGCGATATGCCTAAATCTGGTTTCTCCGCAAACAGTCAGGCAAAGGTTTGTGCAAATGCGGTACGGGGTTCATTAACGGGTTCTAAAGTATTCCCTGCAAAGTTCTCAAATACTTGCTGGTCATTGGTTCATGAAAATGACGGCATAAAAGTTGGAGCAACATACAAGGCAACTGCTGAGAAGATTGCAAAGGTCGATGGGTTTATTTCAGCAACTAATGAAAGTGCTGAATTGCGAAAAGCCACTTATGAAGAATCTGAAGGATGGTACGCAGGTATAACTGCAGACATGTTTGGCTAATTACTTAGGGGCTTTGAAGATCTTCAAAGCCCCTAATTTATATAAATTATCAGATTTGAAGCTAACAAGTTACTGGCTTAGATTATGTCTTCTATGATGCTCCAAAATAGCTTATTATTTTTGTAATTTCTTAAGAATTTTGATCGCTATGAGGGTAACATGCAAACAGCGTTAAATCATATGACTGTTCCTAATCTTGATTATATGAAGTTTCTTGATCTTGCATCAGATTTAGGGTGTTCAGGGGTGGAAGTGCGCAATGATATTAATCGAACATTGTTTGATGACATTGAGCCCAGAGAGGCGGGGCATATTGCTTCAGATAAGGGACTTCGCATCTTTGGTTTGAGTCAAGTCTACCCTTTCAATGATTGGTCGCGCCATCGTGAAGATGCCGTTAAGTCGTTAATAGAAATTGCCAAAGTTTCAGGAGCAGAAACAATAAGTCTTATACCACTAAACAATGGCCAAGTTTTTGAGACAGGTAAGCGTCGATCAAATTTATTGTCTGCGCTTGAAGGCGTATTACTCTTACTTAAAGATGCTGATATGATTGGCCTTGTTGAACCGCTCGGATTTCAACGATCGTCTTTACGTTCGAAAACTGAAATCGTCGAAATGATTACTTCGATTGGTGGGAATGAACATTTGCGCATCGTACATGATACTTTCCACCACACGCTTGCAGATGGGGGGCCGATCTATCCTGAGATGACTGGCATAGTTCACATTTCTGGTGTTTCTGATCATAACTTAGGTTTTATGCATATGGAAGATGAGCACCGTGTTTTAGTTGATACTAAGGACCGTATCGGCAATGTTGAACAGATCGGTGCACTTCTTGGGGCAGGGTACATAGGCCCAATTTCATTTGAATGCTTTTCACCAGAAATCCATAATCTTTTAAACCCATTAACAGAAATCAAAAAATCTTTTGATTATATTTCCACACAAATTCAAATGCATATGGGTATATGATATTTCTCGTAAGAGATTATTGTACAAATAAATTTACCACATATCTTTAAAAATTAAGACTGGCTTTTAGCTGTATTGGTTTTTGAGATGTATTCGTTAAATATTGCACAGGCCTTGCCCCATACACCTTTTTCAATCTCTTGAAGCATCATGAGGTGTGGCAATAGCTGAGCTGCGAAATCTTCAGAGCTTTCTCTGGGAAGAAGTGAGGGCAAATTATCAATAGCGGTTATATCTAAAATCTTATCTTTATGAACCCGTAAAGCAGGTTTTTCCCAACTTGTTGCACAATCATAGACTTTGATTGGGGAATAAAAACTTCCAGGATCACAAGCAATATCGCCAATTACCATGAGCTTCCGAGGACCTATTTTTGCTTTCTTAGGGACAAAGACCGGTGTGTTTTTATTAGCTAAAATACAATTTAGAAAAATATCATGATCTAGTATTTCAGGAAATGGCCCCCCATGAGCAGTTTCTTCTACGTCCCAACATGTCACTGATGCACCCAATGCTGCACAAAAATCTTGTGCACCACTTCCGACGCGGCCGTTTGCACCAATTATTATGACGTTAGGATTTTTCTTTCCAAGATCTGATGCCACATCGGCGTTGAGATCTTTTGCCGAAGCAAAAGTTTGTAATGGCTGACAGATATTACCCTTTTGTGCTGCGGCCCAACTTTTTATTGCAACTGCTGCACCAGCATATCCTGCCCAGTATCCAAAGGCTGCTACCCTGCGGCCTGTGTCATCCGTCAGATACTCAAGATCATATAGAGTACCACCGCCTGCCTGAAATCTTTCCAATAGCTTTTGCCCATCTGGTTGATCTTTAAAGGCATGACCAAACATTATATGGCGATGATGCAATGGTGTTATTTCTTCGGGTAATTCCTTGAGCCCAATAATAATGGCTTCTTTAGGTGCTGACCTCCAATCACCTGTGCCAGCAACTTGTGCTCCAGAATAGGATTCAATACTGATTGCACGTGTTGAATCACGTTCAATGGTCACATCAAAACCAGCTTGGAGCAGAGATTTCACTCCATTAGGTGTTACTCCTACTCGTTTCTCGTTTGGGCGCTCCTCGGCTCGTATCCAAAGGTGTGTCATTATATTCTCATTTATAGAAATTATTTATTAAAGTAGGAGTAATTTTAAGTGCAAAATAATTGGATAATAAACACTTTATCTATACCTTGCAAAAAGTTGCAACGACACCAAGATCGTCAGAATGCTCTCCTTTTGAATTCTCACCGTATATTTCAACATCATGAAGAATAAGCTTTTCAATACGATTGCTTAGAGCTTCAAATTTCTTTGCAAATCCTTTTTCAAACCAATGTTTTTTGTTTATTGAAAGAGCAAACAAAGCACCCGTACTTGCCACTGATAGTAAGTTATCAATAGCGTTTGGACCTACATGACCATGTGTAAATGTTCCGGATGAAATAACCCCTTGATAAAGATAGTTACTAATTTCTATTCGTTGGGTAATATCTGAGGTAAAAAGACTTCGGTAAATTTTCTTTTTCGCAGCGACTTCTAACATTTCATCCGACAGATCTAGTGCATCAATTGGATTTATGCCAAGTTTTGCAAGGGCCTGACCGCCTAAGCCTGTGCCAGCCCCCACATCCAGCACTGGTCCTATGCCCCCCATATTTAAAAATATTTGCGCTACTTGATTGGGCAAAATATAATCCATTGAAGACGCAAAATCTTTATCATAGTCAGTGGCCCAGGATGCGTAAAGTTCACGGTTGTCTTGTACAGTCTCAAGAGCATAGGCTAAATCAAGGTTAGGTTTTTTATTTTTCATAGCTAAAATTGATCAGTTCTTTTTCCTAAATGCAAGTGTGTAGATAAGTGCCTATATATGAATAAATTACTTACTTTGAAAGATTTAGCTGAAGATATTAATAGATTTTGCTACCTTTTTTTGCCCCAGCCATCATAACCTTTGCCTGTTCAGTACGTATCTCTTCATACTTTTCCATGCTATTTTTGTTAAAGAGAGCGGAAGGTGGTTCATAAGTGGTAAAACTTTCATCATTAAATGTTCCGCGTGCTGAAATAGCATAATCTTTAGCACCACCAGCTTTTCGCATTTTTGCAGAAACATATCTAATAGCAACTCCGATCCGGCGATCATCGGATTGATTTGGACCAGATCCGTGGATGGTAAGGCCATGATGTAGGCTCATTGCGCCTGGACGCAGTTCTACTGCTACTTT